>Ga0180009_10000647_pt1 | contig 46441 bp, 32 predicted proteins | sample OS_PC_MetaG_FD_123537 | JGI IMG/M metagenome (GOLD analysis project Ga0180009, IMG submission 123537) | Groundwater microbial communities from the Aspo Hard Rock Laboratory (HRL) deep subsurface site, Sweden - OS_PC_MetaG | ecosystem: Environmental > Aquatic > Deep subsurface > Groundwater...
CAATGTCAAACCAATCCAATTCTTTGCTTTCCATCCTGACTCGCGTACCGGTGTTGACGTGGCGGCTGGCGATGTTGATGGCGATGGCAAAGATGAGATTGCTGTTTCTCAGTTGGCCAATGGTGAAGCTTGGGTGAAAGTTTATCGTTATGATAATCAGAAAACAGTAATTACTTCTTTCCGGGCGTACTCTCGAGGAGTAATGAGTGGAGCCAATGTGGATTTAGTTGATGTTGACAGTGACGGTGAGGCTGAAATTGTAACGGGTGCTGGTAATACTGGTGGTCCTCACGTCAGAGCTTTTGAGATGTATTATCCTATGACCTCTGTTAACTTTTTGGCTTACGGCAGTAATTTTCGGGGAGGGATAGATGTCGTTGGGGGAAGATGGCAAAATTAAGTAACGTATTCCTAAAAAACTGCCCTTCGCGGGCAGTTTTTATTCTGGTTGAACTATAAAAAAATTGTGATAAAGTAAATTTGACTTAAATCCAACCAGAAATATGTTCCCCGAATTAATCACATTTTCTATTTACGGTCACACCTTTGCCATTTATTTCTATGGAGTGTTTTTGCTGTTAGCGATTATTCTCGGCATCCTAATTCTCTATTTAGAATTGAGACGGCATCAGCTGGAAACGAGACATATTTTGGATAACGTATTTTGGATTATTTTATTGGGTTTGGTTGGCGCTCGTTTGGGGTATGTTTTGCTGTACTGGTCTTTTTTTATAAGCCAACCTTGGGAAATCGTGAAATTTTGGCAAGGAGGGGTGGTATTTTCTGGAGGACTAGTAGTAGGAACAGCTACCGCCGTACTCTGGCTTTGGACGCGCGAACGACGTCAATTATGGGGTTGGCTTGATGCCGCCATGATCTCGGTTAGCTTTGGCCACGCTGTGGGTATGTTGGGTAGCTTTTTCTCCGGGCTAGATATCGGGCGGGCTACAAGTCTACCTTGGGGCGTTAACTTTTTTATCCGCGGTGAAGATATTATCCGACATCCCACCCAGATTTACGAATTTCTAGCTTATCTATCAGTTGGGGTTATCTTGTTTATATTATCCCAGTGGCGCCTAAAGGGGACGAGAGGTGTTTTTACTTTCTCTGGGGCTGGATTTTTTCTCGGGTTGTCTCTGATAGCTTTAACTAGGTTTTTTATCGAATTTGTCCGGGTGCCAGCCAAGATTTTTTTTACTCTAGGAACCGTTGATATCACTAGTGCCCATTTCTCTAGCCTAATTCTATTAATATGCGGTATAATAGGATTAAGTTGGCGAGTGCAAAAGGACTACACTAATAATATTCCTCTAATAAATAGAAAGGATAATAAAAAGATGAACGAAGAAAAAATAACTGAGTTAAAGGGAAAACTAGAAAACAAAAAGCAGATTCTGAAAAACCAGTTGTCTAAAATTGCCAAAAAAGACAAGAACTTAAAAGATGATTATGACGCCCAGTTCGAAAACTTTGACGGTGAAGTGATGGATATTTCCAACGAGGCGACGGAAGTATCGAACTACCAGAATAAATTGTCTCTGGAAGCTACGCTAGAATTACAGCTGCGTGATGTGAGAAAGGCTTTGGACAGAATAAAGCAGGGAAAATATGGTCAGTGTGAAAAATGTGGTAAAGATATTAAACCCGAAAGGCTGGAAGCACTGCCTCACGCTGGAGTTTGTTTAGACTGCAGCAGTAAAAATTCTTAGATGGCAGCTGTTGGCAGATCGGCAAGTAAGTTGGTGTTGTCAGTTTTAGGTATTTTGGCTCTAATCTTTTTGGATCAGGGAATAAAATTTATGTTAGCCAAGCAGGGAGGGTTTTTTATTTGGCCGAATTTTCTCGACATTGGATTCTATCAGAATCGCGGAATTGCCTTTGGCATTCCTTTACCACTTTATCTAATTTATCCTTTGATTGCAGCCTCTTTGATATTAATTGTCTGGCGTTATGGGCGGCAGTTGCGACAAGGTCAGTCGTGGATTTGGTTGGCTTGTTGGATGGTGTTGATGGGAGCAGCCAGCAATTTGTTTGATCGGTTATATTGGGGCTACGTGGTAGATTATATTCATTTTTCCTTTGGTTCAACTTTTAATGTCGCTGACATGACAATTGTCGCCGGCGTGGTGATATTGTTGTGGCGAGAGCTGGAAAAGTCCAAGACTTTAATTTAAATTTAATAAGGAGGGAGATCTATGACAGCCAATGTCACCAGTGTGGCCATTATTGGTCTTGATTGTGAGTTAGTAAAAGTGGAGGTAGATGTCGCGCGGGGTTTGCCGCATGTCTCGATCGTTGGTTTGCCCGACGTAGCTGTCCAGGAGGCACGGGATCGAGTACGTTCAGCTATCAAAAATAGCGAGCTTTCATTTCCCACTACGCGAGTGACAGTTAATTTAGCGCCTGCCAGCCTGCGCAAGGAAGGCTCGGCCTATGATCTGCCGATCGCGCTCGGTATTCTGCAGGCGGCCGGTGAGCTGGATTTTGATGGAGCGGACAAGATTTTTATTGGTGAGCTGGCTCTCGATGGCAGTCTACGTCACGTAAATGGTATTTTGTCAGTCGCTTCTCTGGCCAGAGAGCTAGGGCAGATGACAATATATATTCCTCAGGCTGATGCTCGGGAAGCTAGCCTGGTGCCTGACGTTCAAATAATACCAGTGCAGTCACTTGGTCAGCTGGTTGAACATTTGCGAGGGTATGGTGAAATAAAACCATTTCGCTCTGGTGAAGTCGGACGAGCGAAAAAATTTGAAAATAGTAAACAACCCGATTGGGCTCAGGTCAAAGGGCAGGAACACGCCAAGCGAGCGCTCGAGATTGCGGCGGCCGGAATGCACAATCTTCTTTTGCATGGTCCGCCCGGTTCTGGCAAGACATTGTTGGCTCGAGCTTTGCCTTCTATCCTTCCGCAGATGACGACTGAGGAGGTTTTGGAAACTACCAAGATTTATAGCATCGCCGGTAGGTTGCCAGCTGGCGAGCCGATAATCACTAGTCGTCCTTTTCGCTCGCCGCATCATACAGCCAGCGGGGCGTCGCTGGTCGGTGGTGGCGCTTGGCCGCGACCGGGAGAGATCAGCTTGGCTCACCGGGGAGTGTTATTTCTCGATGAGCTGCCGGAATTTGGTCGGCAAGTATTGGAGAATTTACGCCAACCACTAGAGGACGCCGTTGTTCAAATTTCTCGCGCTCAGCAGACTTTGTCTTTCCCAGCTAAATTTATGCTGGTGGCCTCAATGAACCCTTGTCCTTGCGGCTTTAATCAGAGCGCAGACGAAGAATGTAGCTGTTCACCGGCCGAGCTTGTTCGTTACCAGAAGCGGATTTCCGGACCACTACTTGACCGGATAGATCTACGCGTAGAAGTACCGCGAGTAAGTTATGAGAAATTGACGGGGGAGCGTGCGCAAGAATCATCGGCGGATGTACAGCGACGAGTGCAAGCAGCGCGAGTCATTCAAGAGAGGAGATATTGTAGTAGCCAGGTTACTAACTCGGAAATGGGGAGCGTGGAGATAAAGAAATATTGCGTTGTTGATAGTGAGTCGCAAGCATTGTTAAAATCAGCTGTCGAGAAGATAAAGCTCTCAGCGCGCGGATATTTTCGGGTATTAAAGTTGGCGCGGACGATTGCTGATTTGGCTGAGGCTGATAGGATTCAGGCGACTCATATTGCTGAGGCACTCCAGTATCGGGGGCGGAGTGGAGCGCAGAATGGCTAGTAGTAAAGATGTTTAAAGATATTGGCCTGAATCAAATATTCGCGGAAGAGACAGAAGAAGCGCTGAGAGAAAATCTCTTATTGTCGCGTATTGCAGAGAAAGTTGGCTTGACGACAGGTGAGTTATTAAAATCTCTGGAAGGTAATCCGGATATATTAAAATAAATTACTAGCCCGGATAATTAGTTAAACCTGTTCCTAATTTTCCACTCTAACCAAAAAACCGTCCGATTGCTCGGACGGTTTTTCGTATAAAATTAAAAGGTACGCACTCTGTTAATAAATATAACCCTTAATCACTCCACTCCGGTTAGACACGGTCCTGGTACTAGTTATACCGAATCCTTTATAATTCATCTCCGAGATAGTCACTTTATCACCTTGTACATTTTCGACAATACCAACATGTCCCCACCAACTCTCTGAGGTTACTATGATCGCTCCTTTGGCCGGAGTACGACCGGTCGCTCTACCTTGAGCGCGGGCATTGTTTAGCCATTGGCCGGCGTTGCCTCGCCAAGTAACATCTCCTCGTCTTTGGGCTGCGTACCAAGTACACCATCCCCAAGAGAAACGATTACCGGCGCTGGGCCCTTTGCTAACAACGGGTGTAGTTTGGTCTCTCTGTACTACTGATGACGTTCGATTACTAGAAGTACTAGTAGAATTGTAAGCATAACGAGTAGAAGTATCAACTTCTGGTTGTGGTCTATTTTCAATCTTACGTTCACCGTCGGGAACAACCAGGATTTGGCCTACCTCGATATCAGTGTCATTAACCAACTCGTTGAAAGCCATAATCCCTTCCATATCAGCTCCGTGTTTCTTAGCAATACCGGCTAAAGTTTCGCCTTTATCAACTCTTTCGGTGGTACCAGAAACAGGTAAGATAGTAAGTTTATCTCCTGGTTTAATAATATCATCAGCGTATTTTTCACTCTCTGTAAGAATAGTAGCTGCGTCCACGCCAAACTTGTTAGCAATCGAGTGGATAGTATCACCTTCCCTCACAGTATAGGTAGTGATATCAGTCCGTGGTTTGTAGGAAATAGTGGTATCTGTTGGGCTATTTTTAACCAGAGTGTTACCACCCACGGCCGCCATTTCTTGTTTTTGTTCTTTAGCAGCTAAATTACTGCCAGTTGTGGCGGTGGTCAAAGAAGCAGGCGAATTGGCAGTGGCGCTGGCAATTGAGACAATCGAGAAACGATCGTTTTCTTGACGGTTCTTTTTCCGGTCAAGATTATTGGTAACGATTTCGTAATTATCTTCCTCTTGCCCCTCTAAAAATCCTAGCAGGATACTTTTGTCGTTGTTGCCCGGTTGCTCGTTTCCTTGAGCATAGACGTTAAAGCCAGCAAAGGCTATGGTCACCACTAAAACACCGACAGAAACAATATGTTTACTGCGGTCGGTTACGATTTCCTTTACTTTGCTAGTTACCTTAGAGACGAGAAATTTGTATTTATCAATTTTGTTTGAAGATTCGGTTTGACTCTGCCCATTTTGTCGGGCTTTTAGAAGAGTCAGGAGTTTTTTGGTACTAATAGAATTAGTAACCTTCTTTTAACTGGTGACCGTTTCCACTGTTAACAGATTGTCATCCACTATCCAGTTAAAACTTTTTAATTAATTGAACCTTCTTTAATTTTTAAAACCAGATATTACCATCTGGTCACCTGCTATACTACTCTCCTGGTTGTGTTTGTCAATAACAAATTGTATTTTGTTATTTAGGCTTAAAAAGGGGTAAAAGTGGATTTAACCTTAATTACCTCGGGAAAGGCTGTGTATAGTGATCTTTTTGCTATTTCAGGCTTATTAAAGGGGATATACGTCTAAAATAGCAAAAGATATTTTAAAAGTAACAGTAAAAGCTTATACTAATTATTACCTAATCGTATATATGCCAGACAAAATTCTCCAAGCACTCAACGAACAACAACAAGCAGCCGCCCAGATAAAAGAGGGTCCGGTTTTAGTATTAGCTGGAGCGGGATCGGGCAAGACCAGGGTGCTAACCCATCGGATTGCCTATCTTATCTCTCAGGGAGCAAATCCGGGCTTGATCTTAGGAGTAACATTCACTAATAAGGCAGCTGGTGAGATGAAAGAGAGAGTTCAGCAATTAATGCCTAGCAGCCGGGCAATGAGCCGGGCGATGTTTGGCTCGACGCCAACCTTGGGCACTTTTCATTCTATCTGTGCTCGCCTGCTGCGGCAAGAGATTGAGGCTATGGGGTATAAATCTGATTTTGTAATCTATGATAGTGATGACAGCCTGAAGGCGATTAAGGTCGTGATGGATAGATTGTCAATTCCCGCTAGCCAAGTTAATCCTCGTCTGGTCAAGACGTTAATTTCGTCAGCCAAAAATGAATTGATGACGCCGATTGAGTATGAGAAGCACGCTGAGACAGACATTCAACACCTAGCAGTCAAAATTTATCAAGCGTATCAGCAGCTTTTACAAGAAAATCAAGCGCAAGATTTCGATGATCTAATCATGACGACAGTAAAGCTTTTTGAGCAGAATAAAGCCATTTTGGATAAATACCAGCGTTGCTTTCAGCATGTTTTAGTTGATGAGTATCAAGATACCAATCAGGCGCAGTACACTTTACTGAATTTATTATCACAAAAACATAAAAATATTTTTGTCGTGGGTGATGATTGGCAATCGATTTATGGGTGGCGGGGGGCGAATGTACGAAATATTTTAGATTTCGAGAAAGATTACCCCGGGACACAGGTAATCAAGCTGGAAAGAAATTATCGCTCAACACAGAATATTCTCGATGTGGCTCACGAAGTGATTACCAAAAATTATCAGCAAAAAGATAAAAAACTCTGGACTAAAAAGCCGGCTGGCGATAAAGCTGTAGTCTACGAAGCTCAGGATGAGCGAGATGAAGGTAGTTTTGTCGTTGGTGAAATAGAGGAGGCGGTAAATGGTCCGGACCGCACTTACAATGACTTTGTAATTCTCTATCGCACCAACGCGCAGTCGCGAGCCCTAGAAGAAGTTTTTATTCGGCGCAACATTCCCTATAAGATTATTGGTGGCGTGAGATTTTATGAAAGGCGAGAGGTCAAGGATATTCTAGCGCATTTAAAAGTGTTGCATAACCCGCATGATTCTATTAGTTTGCAACGTATTATTAACGTACCAGCGCGGGGAGCCGGCAAGGTGACTTTGCAGCATCTTGATGTTTTGACCCAGCAAAATGGGGGCGATGGTCTGGGTGCTGTAAAAATGTTAGCTGATGAGCGGGGTAATAAAAAGCTAGCTGATTTTTATCGGGTCATGAAAAATGCTCAGGAACGAGCGAGTAAATTATCGCTGGCTGAATTGATAGATTGTATAGTGGAGAAGACTGGCTATAAGGACTTTATTCTCGATGGCACAATTGAAGGCGAGGCGCGTTGGGATAATATCCAGGAGCTGAAGAGTGTGGCCAATAATTTTGCCGATGTGGTAAATGAAGAAAGGCTGAGTTCATTTTTGGAAGAGATATCACTGCTGGCTGATACCGATGAGATTGATGAACAGGCGGAAGCGGTAACCATGATGACAGTTCATTCCGCCAAAGGTTTGGAATATCCAGCGGTGTTTATGGTCGGAATGGAGGAAAATATATTTCCCCACTCACGGAGCTTGCTCGAGCCAGCTGAGCTAGAGGAAGAGCGTCGTCTATGTTATGTGGGGATGACACGGGCTCAGGAAAAGCTGTATTTAACTTACGCGCAGTCGCGGTCAATATTTGGTAATATCCAATCCAATCCTAGCTCGCGTTTTCTGGAAGATATTCCAGCGTATTTGTTAGATTATGTTAACAGTAAGACCGCGGAACCTTCTGTTTATAGCAGTAGCCCATCTATTACGACTGACGCAGATGAAGCTCAATATGTCAGTGAGGATGATGATATCGAGTTGGTGGTTGGTGACAAAGTTGTTCATCCCCAATTTGGATTAGGGACAGTAAAAGAGATTGAAGATAATGTTCTCAAAATCGCTTTCACTCGTTCTGGCATCAAGGCACTTATTAAGGAGTATGCGCAGTTGCAAAAGATAGAAGATAAATAGCCTTTGGGATATACCGAGAAAGATCTCGATCGGCTGAGCGGGCATGGTCTCCGACGTATGTCGGAGGAGCGAAGCCGATCGCGAAGTTGGATTTTCTCGCTGGGAAAATACAACGTGCTTTCGAGGCATGTCCCAAAGGCTATGTGGCTACAAATAAATCTTTCCCAAATAATAAATCAAAATTGCCAGGAACCCGAAGTAAGTAACAAACACAAATTTCTCCTGGTAGTCTTTTTTGTTAATCAACCAGTAGTTAATTATTCCCCCGGCGATGGCTGCCAACAGTAACCCACCAAAGAAACGAGGGATAATTAAAGTAACGGCTAGATATGAAATTGCTACCAGAGCTCCCACTATTTTTTTGCCTGTCTCTTCGCCGAGTAAAACAGGTAAGGTTTTGATACCGGCCGCTCGATCGCCAGCAATATCTTTGACATCTTTCATGTGAGCAGCCAAAGAAAAGGCTATCAGGATAAGCGCGATAATGTAGGTTGGCAAAGAAGCCAGATATTTGTGCTCTGGTAAAGAAAAACCGGCCATAAAAACGACCAGGGCGGCCACAGCGATTAGGAAAATTGATAGAACCGGTACTCGCTTCAGACGCAAGGGTGGTAGAGAGTAGATAGTATAAATAATCATAAAGATCGCCACAAAGATCAAATATTGATAAGAGACAGTGTAAGCGAATAATAGAGCCAAGAGAGTTAATACAAAAGTTACAGTTTGATACTCGGGGATACTGATCACTTTTTTGATCAATGGTCGGTCTTGATTGGAGATGGCGTCGATTTTGGTGTCACTGAGATCATTGAGTCCCACTTGAGCCAACCAAGCCAGGAGCAGAGCTATGGCAGCCGCTATCATCTGCCAGCCAGCTATTTCATAGCTAAATAATGTTTTACCTAGTAGCCAGCCTCCCCATAGCATCAGTTGGTAATGGACGATACGGTAGGGACGAGTATTACGCCAGAAGGCGACAAATTTCGACTGGTCGTATAAAAAGAACAAAACCAATAAACTGATTAGAGCGAGAATCAAAATCACAAATGAATATAGTTTGTCAGAGTATTCTATGTTAACAACAAGAGAGACAATATTAGGGAGAGCAAGATAGATGAAAGCGATTATATAAACAGAAAGAAATCCAAGTAGAGCTGGCAATATTTTATTGCGCTTCAAGTAAACATAGTAGCCGGCCAGTAAACCTGCTATGATTATCTCAATTCGCATCCCAATCGAAATTTCAAAATTATCTAACGAGCCGAAGAATGTCAGAAACATGTAAAGTAGCTCCTTGGCTTCTCGCCCCATGATATAGGCAATATCGGCTCCTTGCCCGCTACTGAGGATTAGATCGATAAAAGGGGCGAGGAGGATGACAGGGAAGAACATGATTTGTGCTTTTAACAGGGATACCATCTTCTGCTTAGTAATCAAAACTAAGGCCAGCGTGATGGTGAGAAATGTTAAGATAAACCACAGGCAATAGTGAATGAAGGAGTCAGGCGGCAGTATTTGCCAACGGTTGTCGAGATCAGAAAATGTTTCGGCAAAGATACGTAACGCTGACACTGAGAATAGAGCAACTAGAATTTGCCAAAATGTCGTGGGAGCGTTTTCAATTTTTTCAATGAAGGATTTTATTTGCATGTTTTAAATGTAACAAGTCGGCTGTTAATTGATAAGACATTATGTCTCAAAATAGCATTAGACAAATTAAGCAATTACTAAGAGATGAGGGCTTAGCTGTCAATAAGAGGCTGGGACAGAATTTTCTAATTGACCAGTCGGTAATCAATAAAATGGTCGCTGCGGCCGATATTCAAGCAGACGATACGGTCTTAGAAATTGGTCCTGGTCTGGGAGTATTAACAGAAGCGATTGCTAATCGAGCTGGCAGGGTGTTGGCTGTCGAAAAAGATCGACGCCTTATTTCACATTTGCGAGCCAGATTTAGACAACAAAAAAATATTGAAATTGTTGAGCAGGATATATTCAAGCTAGACTTTATTAAAAATGGCTTGAGAGATCATTCATATAAGGTCGTGGCCAACTTACCTTTTTATATCACTTCTCATTTTATGCGTTTTATTCTGGAGAGCGAGCAGAAACCGAGTGAGCTTGTGTTAATAGTACAAAAGGAAGTCGCTCAGCGGGTGGTGGCCGAGCCAGGGAGCCATAGCTTACTATCGTTGTCGGTGCAATTTTACGGTCAGCCGAAAATAATTTCAATTATCGATCGTCGGTCTTTCTATCCGGCACCCGAAATAGAGGCGGCCATACTTAAAATATCTTTACTGGAAAAACCACGCGTTACGACCTCAGATCCGGATGAATTTTTTCAAACTTTGCGAGTCGGTTTCTCAAGTCGTCGAAAGCAACTCCATAATAATCTCTCAGCTGGCTGGAAAATTTCTAACCGAGAGGCTCAGAAAATATTGACGGCAGCTGGTATTAACCACACCAGGCGAGCTGAGACGCTTTCCCTAAAAGAATGGGAAAAGCTGTATTGTTATGTAGTTATCCACAAAAGATCAACAATTTCATAACAGTTTATTAACATTTGGCTTGAAATAAACATTTTCAAGCAGAATAAAACGAATAACATTTGTCACTTTCTAGCTTTTATACTATAATAAATCCAATCTGGTACAAGCGAGTAGGATCAATTATGAAAACAAAACGCATTAAGCTGTTAGTGGTTGTTGTGGGAGGAGTTTTGGTTATTTCAGTTGGAGCTTGGTTGGCTGTAGTAAAGTTTGGTCTCGGCCAAGGTGATAACGCTAACAAAAAAGTAACAGCTGTTATTAGTGAGACTGTCGATACCGATGGTGATGGATTGTCCGACAAGGAAGAAAGAGAAAAAAATACTAATGTCTATCAGGCTGATACCGATGGCGATGGTTATAGCGATGGTGAAGAAGTAGCCGATGGTTATGATCCTCTAGTAGTACAATCATATGATAATATGGATCTGGACGGTGATGGTTTAGTTGGGACAGATGAAAAAAAATATGGTACCGATCCGCGTTTAGCCGATTCTGATTTTGATGGTTACCAGGACGGAGAGGAAATTGTTTCTGGTAATAATCCCCTGAGTGCTAATTTATCAGATTACGTTTCAATTAAGGCAGTAGCCAACGCTAGTGAGGATGGTCGTTTGCCTGATGATACCAATGACAACAATAGCAATGAAAATGGTGAGAGTGAAAGTGGAAATAAAACAGCCGACAATGTTATCGAAGTAAATGATAAAGATATCCAGCAAGTTAATTATCTGGAGCAAGCATTTTCGGCCAGCGATGCGCAAACATTTCAAGACAATATGGTCGGCTACATTGAAACACAGAATGATGTAGAAAAAATAGCCGGCCAGGTGCAGTTACCCGAAGTTAGTGATAGTGACATTCGCATTATGGCTGATCCAAATGACGAGAAGGTGCGCAATTATATCTCTAACATGGGAGAAATATTTTACCAAAGCTTTGATTTTCAGGGAGAAGGCGGTGATTATGGCTTGTTGGCCGTAAACAGTTCTCGGGAAGATTTGGTCTATCAGTTTTCAGCTGCTGTCTCAAATTCCTTGCAAAGAGTATACGAACTAGAAGTGCCACAGGAAGACAAATTAATTGATGTTCACAAAAAAATTATTGCTTCTTTGCTGCGAGCTGAATATTTAACTGAACGTATCGGCGAAGGCAGTTACCTTAACACCGGTAGTCAAGACGATGTGATCGGCGTTATGAACGATTACTCGGAGCTGACTTATATTTTAAAAACGCAAGTTATCGATAATTATTTAGGCATTTTAGATCAGATAGCGGAAGAAAGAAATTTGAAAACAAATATCTAGTAAAAAGCCATGTCACGAACTAATAGCTTGAGTACTAAATTACTTATTACCCTCCTGGTTTGTTGTGTGATGTTTGTTTGTTCTGGTTTGGGTGTTTTTGCCTTTCCTAAGCCAGTGGAAGCTGGTTGGCCGACCCTAACATTGAAAAACCTGGGCAAGTTGATTGAGGACATTTTAATTGCTATCTGGAAGCTAGCCGTTTATCCCCTAATAAAGGACATGATCATGGCGGCAGCGACTAATTCGGATTTTATGATGACTTCCGAACAGTTTGAAAAGTGGATTTTACAGGACGTGGTCTTCCAGGCAGCTAACGTAGTTTTCAAACAGATGACTGGTTTTTCTCTCTGCGCAACTATTAATTGGAATTTACGTCTAGCTATAACAAAATTTGTCAAGGATGATTATACTCCTGATTGTACCTATGATCGCAGCGAAATAGCTAAATTAATCGTTGGGGACATTTCAGTAAAAGATAAGATGGATGAGGTTCGTAAGAAATTGCCTGGGATGCTTGACTCTTCTGTCTCTGATTCGAATAATGATATAAATATGTCGCTGGATGCGATGATAAATATTATGGACGAGAGTGGGAAAAAGGAAGAATCGGGTAAACAGGAATTATTTAGCGGTAAAGGTTTGTTGACTACCAGAGATTGTACCACTACTAGTGCTAAGGCCAAGGAGTACGGCTTTACTTTAAAAGGGCTCGATGCTGATGGTGATGGCAAAGTTGATCAAGAATTCCGGCCTGATTACTGTCGTAAGACAACGGTAGAGGCACAATTGGCCGAAGCGATTAAGAAAAATGAGGGAGCGGCTAGTGAGGAGTTTGGTCAAACTCTAAAGAGCCAGGTTGCTTTAGACATGTTAGCTTTAGTAAAGATGGCGATTAGTTCCGCTATCGAAACATACGCGCTTGATCCCTTGAAAAAATATTTATCAGAGTATTTAGTTGATTCTGGTAGTGACACCGGTACTACTATCGCTCCTACCCCCAATTACAGTAGATCGGGAGAAAATCGCTTGATTGAGTTTCCTTCTGACGTGGTAACTCCATCAGGAGTAACGGCACCACCAAATTTGTCTAATTAGAAATGGATTTTAATAGTTTTTGTGAAAAACAAAACCAAGAATAAAAAAATATTTTGGCTGGTAAAAGTAAGTCTGGCTATCGGGTCAGCAGTTTTATTGCCCATTCATGTGGTTTCGGCAGGATGGATACCAAGCGCTGAAGATTTACTAAAGTTTTTATTTTTAGTGATCGGATATGTGATGGCTTTGATTCTGCAAGTTGAGACTTTCCTTTTGGTATTATCTGGCCAGGTGTTTAGCCATGTTTATCATAGTAGCCCTGATATCATGAATGATCCGGTAGTGATTACTGGTTGGGGAATAACGCGAGACGTATTAAATATGTTCTTCGTTATTTCCTTGCTAATTATCGCCTTCGCTACCATTCTGCGGATTGAATCTTATCAGTATAAAGCATTGCTGCCCAAGTTGGTTTACGCTGCTTTGTTGGTAAATTTCAGTAAAACAATCGCCGGGATCTTCATTGATTTTTCCAATATTTTGATGAAGACTTTTCTGAATATTAATGGCTATACTTTTGGCGAGACGTTTTCTATGGCTCTCTTTAAAGCAATGCCGCAAACAGTGGCCGACTCGGCCTTTCGAAACCTACAGGATGCTGGTCAATACACAGTAATCAAGGAAATAGTGATCGCTATAGTTCTTACGGTCATTATTATGGGTTTTGTGATGGTAGCCCTATCACTATTGTCTATAATGATTATTGTCCGTAATGTTGCGCTAATGGCTTTGGTTATTCTGTCACCAGTCGCCTTTGTTCTAAACATTTTGCCCAAAACAGCACAATACGCTAGTCAATGGTGGGAAAAGTTTTTTAAATATGTCTTTTATGGACCAATTGTTGGCTTCTTGGTCTATTTAGCTTCAATGGTCGCCTATAATATCACCCAGGATAAGGGCGGTAAAGGGTTAATGGTTAATGCCAATGATGTCAAAGGACAGTTGTATTCTGGTACAAGTATATTGACAGTCAATGGTTTCTATCGGATGGCGGTAATGATCGTTTTTCTCTATCTGGCTATCTTTATGGCCAAGTCGCTGTCACCGATGGCCTCTGGTATGGCACTAGGATTGGCTAAGGGGGGATCTAGATTCTTGGGCAAAACAGCCTGGAACTGGGGAGCGCGACCACTGGGCAGGACAGCGCGGCGGGCGTTGCTGGGGGTAGGGCGAGGAACTGCCGCTACTTGGTTGAGCCAGAGTCGACTTGGGCAGGGGTTTAATAATGCTATGGGAAAATTAGGAAGCAAGAAGATTGGTAAATGGAATTATGGTCGCTATGCAGAAAAAGGAACCAGAGCATTGGTTGGCTTGCCGGGGTCATTAGCGCGTCTGCCAGCTAAGGCGACACTACTGCCGGAAGCTTGGCGGCAGCGGCGCACGCGAGTAGAAGAAGAAGCATTAGGAAGGCCGACGGGCGAGGTCTATGACGCACTCAACCGGGTTATTGGTGGAGAAAGAACGACCTTTGCTCGGCGAGCCCAGCGGGCTCTCGAGAAAAAGAAAGAAGACGAAATTGGTACTGATTCTAGCCCAGAATTAGTCCAAGGGTATAAGGGAGCTCGATCGATGGAAGAAAAACTAGCCTATTTTAAAAAGCTTGAGCAGACCAGTAACCAAAATGATGCTTTGACTGATCCTGAAAATTGGGCCAAGCATTTTAAGAGGTTCTTAAAACTACGGGATGAGAATGGTAATCCGATCGTCACTGGAGCTGATCGCGATAAGCCTTTTTATCACCCTGATTTGTGGAAAGAGTTTCAACGAGCAGAATTGGGCAATAGTGAACTAGCTTGTCAGGCGATGGCCGAACTGCAAGAAATTCCCACGGAAAATGGTCAGCCGGTTTTATCCGGTCGGACTACCTACGACACTGCCAGAAAAAGATGGGTCTGGTCAAGCCAAGAGCAACAAGCCTGGATCCGCGAGGACAAAAGACGTAAGATAGGTGGTCGTGAACGAAACCGAAAACAACATAGTAACAATGTGGCTGTTGAGAGAGAGGGCAAATTAGGTGAAATACATGAACCGGGTTGGAATGAGCTCGAGCATGAGGACGAGGTTGATGTCGAAAGAATATCCGAGGCTCGACAAGATTATATTGATGCCCTGAAAGCAACTGTTGAAGATACCGATTTAACCGGAAATGCCGCCTCATTAGTCCGTCAGCCTAACTATCAGCATATGAAAAGACGAGCTGTCCAAAATATGGATGCAGCTATTCCCAATAGCGCTGCTTCTAAAATAGCCAGGAAAAGGGCTGGTGCTGTTAGGAGGGGAAAACAGATAGAAGTAGAACACTGGGATAAAGAAGCGCGAACATTAAAGAAGCGCATGCGTATTATGTATGCCAAGGGTTGTGCAGTTGAACATCGGGCAGTAGGTGGAGTTACCACTCACACTGGCACCCATCGTCATGCATCAACCGATACTCTTGGGTTAAAAGACTTCTTTGCTGTCGCCAACGCCGAATTACCTTAGAAATCTACCGCTTTAAATTTAAGTAATCTGTATGTCTACTAGTTTACTAAAAAGCTATCAGATCGATCTCGACAAGCTGGATACTCCAGGGATCTTAGCCAGTATCGATAAGTTTGCTGATGATGCCATCAAACATAATTACGTCAAAGAGTCGTATGAGTTGTTTATCCGTCTGAAAAAAATGGTCGATGGGAAAGACCCCAGTAAAGTCTCAACTCAGGCTCAGAAATACCAACCTGCGTTAGCTAAGTTGACTCTCGTTGTTTTGCATGCTCTGGCCGACGGCGATTTTCTTGATTTTATCAGAGATTATTTTGTTAAGTATTTGGACAATGAGTATATTGATTTATTTGCGCGGGTGCGAACTAAACTAGTTGGCACGCCGATAGAGTTGCGAGATGATCTAAAGAAAAAGATTATCGAAATTCTCAAACAAAATAGAGAACGGATTGGCCAGACGGAAATCAATATTGGTGGTAAAAATAAAAGTCCCTCCGTTCGTAATTGGTTAGCTAGCTACGAAAATTTTGCTGGGGTTGGTTACCACGATAAAATACAACTGCTAAAATATCTTAGTCAGAATCCTAATTGCCAGAAGTTGTCCAAATCAGCCAAAGACCACTTGCATGATCTACTTTACTTCTACGATCTGATGCGGATTTCTTCGTGGGAAGTAGGTGCCTTGGATAATTACGGCCTAGAAGCAGTTAGTCCGGGGGCTTATACTTTAGATTTCTCGGTTGCAGCTGGAAGTGCCAGTCCAGCTAGCCCCGCCGGTTCTAAGCCAGTGACCAAAGTAAAACCAGGTAGTAGCCAGCCGGGCAGAAAACAGCCGGGTACTCCAGCACCGCCACCAACCACTTCCCCGGGAACTAAATCTCCGGCTTCTGAAGTAGGTCAGTCACCCACTTCGCCACTTGCCCGTCCACAGCCACCAACTTCATCAGCTTCAAAATCAACCAACGTAGTTAATCTAAAACAAACTGGAGCAGCCAAAGCTAGTCCGCTCCAGCCACCAGCCACCGCCGTAGTAAAGGAAAAGCTTCATTTGGATTCCATTCCTAGTATCAGTAAGATATCCATCCAGTATTTTCGTGGTCTAGCTTCTGATCCCTATCAGGCGGCCGAGGAAATCAAAGCAGAAATATTCAAATTAATAGGTGCTTCACCGTTGGAAAAGGGCGAGGCTAAGCAGCACTGGCAGCAGTCACCTCTTTATCGACTTTATATCGATATGGGGGAGGAAAGCATGAAAACTAAAAAGCCTATCAAGGAAATATCTCAAACCAAGAAAAACAGCGATCGCCCGTATTTAACCGAAGCAGAATTCAAAGCAATCGTGGAGATTAGTAGAATGTTCTAGAATAATAACCGACCTCATGCAATACGCTGTTCCGCAATTTATCGAAGTAGAAGACAAGGTAATCGGGCCACTGACTGTGCGTCAGTTTTTGTATATGGTGATCGGAGGTGTTATGTTGCTGATTATCTGGTCGTTGGCTGATCTTAGCTTGTTTATTATACTAGCTCTAATAGTAGTGATAGTTGTAGTGGCTTTCTCTTTTGTCAAAATCAACGGCCGACCCTTCCAAATATTTTTACTTTCTATTATCCATTATTTTTCTAATCCTCGCTTGCGGGTTTGGTTCCGGGAACCGGCTCTAGAAAAGATTAAGGCTTCCTCAAAAGAAAAGAAAGTAACAGCGCAGAAGGAAATGGAAAATATGGTTTTTACAGAAGGTCAACGGCTGGTCAAGAGTAAATTACAAGAAGTTTCTAATACTTTAGATAGAGCCTAGTAGTATTGAAAATAAAATAGTTTGGCTAAGAAAAAAATGCCTGTCCAACCCTATCAGGAACAAACGAAGAAAGAGGAAAAAACTTCATCACCGGCATCAACTTCTTCCGTGAAGAAAGCAGCGCCGAAATCTTTTTTTTCTTCTCTAACTGGCTTGTTGCCGGGTAAGAGCGATTCCCGTGGTTCGGCTAGTAAGGCGGGAGTCAGTACCCAGAAATATCTCAAAATAAAAGGGATCAGAGATGGTATCGTCGAGTTAGAAGATGGGGGTTTCCGTTCGGTGGTGATGGCTTCTTCAGTTAATTTTTCGCTGATGTCTGAGGATGAGCAAAAATCAATGATCTTCGGCTACCAAGATTTTCTTAACTCTTTGGAATTTACGGTGCAAATTATTGTTCAATCTCGGGTTCTCAACATTAAAAATTATTTAGAAAAACTTAGCGACGCCGAGAAAATGCAAGAGAATGAACTTCTTCGGATGCAAATCTCTGAGTATAAAGAATATATTAAACAGCTAGTAGAATTAGCAAATATTACCTCTAATCACTACTACGTGGTGGTTCCTTACATGGGAGCACCTAAGGTTGGAAGTACGTCCATTATGGATCGAGCAAAGGAAATAGTTAGCCCCGCTCGAGAAGTAAAGGTGGAAATAGCTAGTTACGACCGGGCTATCCAGGAATTATCCCAACGAGTTACTCAGGTAGTCGGGGGATTGCGAGGGATGGGAATTCGTTCCGCCCAGCTTAACACACAAGAAGTAGTAGAATTGTTTTATGCTAATTACAATCCTGATTTGGCCGGCACAGAGGTACTGGCTGAGCTAGAGAGACTCAATATCGAGACCGAATAATCTATTTAAATGGCAGGAAACAACAATAACAATCCGACCCCAGGAGAGTCAGCAGCCGTGACTGCAAATGCTAGCGATGTTCCTATCGGCAAGCAAGACTTTGCCAACCTAACACAAAAAGAACAAGAGCAGCTACTCAAAATAGAGGAGGTTTTCAAGAAGGGGGTAGTAACAGTTAGGGACATTATTGCTCCGGCGGCGATGAAGATCGAGGCTGACCATATACGTCTTAATCAGCAGTTTGTGCGTACGCTGTTTATCTTTACTTATCCGCGCTATGTTACTACGGGTTGGTTCGCTCCGATTGTTAATCTTAACGAAGAGTTGGATGTATCAATGTTTATTACCCCGGTAGAAACGCAAAAGATCTTGAAAATGTTAAAAGGGAAAACAGGCCAGATTCAGTCTACTATTTCCGCCCAGCAAGAGAAAGGACAAGTTCGTGACCCAATGCTTGAAACAGCTTTGATGGATGTTGAAGAGTTGCGGGACAAGCTGGTACAAGGCACAGAAAGATTTTTCTACTTTGCCCTCTATATAACCCTGTACGCTGATAGTAAGAAGGCGTTGGAAGAAAAGACCAAAACTATCGAAAGTATCCTGGGGCAACGCTTGATTTACTCCAAAAAAGCTATTTTTCAGATGGAGCAAGGTTTTAATTCTACTCTGCCCTACGGCAAAGATGAGCTGAACGTTATTAACAGCATGAATTCCAGTCCGTTATCAACTTCCTATCCTTTTGTTTCTTCAGAACTAACTTCTAATGAGGGGATACTTTATGGTATCAACCGCCACAACAACAGTTTAATTTTATTTGATCGCTTTTCTTTGCCTAATGCTAACTCAGTCGTCTTTGCTACTTCAGGGGCCGGGAAGAGTTACGCTGTTAAGTTAGAAATCCTTCGCAGTCTGATGTTTGGAACTGATGTAATTGTAGTTGATCCAGAAAATGAGTATCGCTATTTGGCAGAAACAGTTGGTGGTACCTATTTGCGGGTATCGTTGGATTCTAAGTATCGTATTAACCCTTTTGATTTACCACCGGCAGTATCTGATATGACCACCGCTGATATTATTCGCTCTGCCGTTATCAATCTAAAAGGCCTGCTGCGTTTGATGATGGGACGAATGACCAAAGAAGAAGACGCTTTAGTTGATAGCGCCCTCAACGAGACCTATGCCAAGCGGGATATTACCGAAAACAGCGATCTATCACAGATTACCCCTCCGACCATGCAAGATTTCCAGAGTATTTTAGAGGGGATGACTGGGGCGGAGGAACTGGTTCCGCGGGTTAAAAAATATACCGAAGGAACCTTTGCTGGCCTCTTTAATGAGTTAACCAACGTAGATTTACAAACTGGCTTAGTTGTTATTAGCATTCGTGATCTGGAAGACGAACTGCGACCGATTGCCATGTATGTTATACTTAACTATATCTGGAATATAGTCCGCGCTGAGATGAAAAAGCGGTTGATTGTGATTGATGAGGCCTGGTGGATGATGCAGTACGAAGACTCAGCTCGTTTTATGTTTAGTTTAGCTAAGCGAGGACGTAAATATTATGTGGGTTTGACTACTATTAGCCAGGACGTTAATGATTTTCTCACCTCCGATTACGGCAAGGCGATTGTAACCAACTCCGCTATGCAAATTCTAATGAAGCAGTCATCGGCCAATATTGATGTTTTGACCAAAACGTTTCGTCTGACGGAGCAAGAGAAATATTTATTGATGGAATCAGATGTGGGCGAAGGAATATTTTTCGCTGGTCCCAAGCATGTGGCAATGAAAGTAGTCGCCTCCTATTCTGAAGATCAGGTGATTACGACTGACCCACGACAATTGCTGGAAATTGAGAAAGCCAAGGGAGAATTTGCCGAGCAAGAGCTGGAAGAAGTGGCTGACGATGCCGAAGCAGCGGAGCTTGATGCGGCTACTACCGAGGGGGAGGAAATACCAGCTGACGTTTAATTTAGTTAAAATATATGGCAAGATTTAATCTTCAATTCAAAAGAATAACTCAGCTGGGGGTAGCTGGGTTGTTGATACTGCTCTTAGCCGCTTTTGGTTGTAAAAAAAGTGATGAACCCATCGACACTACCACTGAAGAAACCAACACAGCTGTTCCTACTGATGAGGTAACCTTTACTTCTCCTACTGATACTAATACCGCCACCACGGACACCAATACCACTACAGATTCGACTAACACAGCTACTGATACTAACACCAGCTCTACTAATACGGCTGACACCAACTCTACCACCACCTCGGATGCCAATAGCACTAATACGACTGACACTACCACAACCTCAACCACTTCGCAGACAGAAAAAGACATTCTCAAACTGGCCGAAACTTTGGCCGAGATTTATGGCACTTTTACCAACAAAGATAAACAATCTTATAAAAATTTGTCAGACATTAAACCTTATACTTCACAAAAGATGAGTGCTTGGATTGACAACAAGACAGCCGGAACGACTACTAGCAATAGCGGCGGCTCTTTCTACGGTATTACCACCAAAGCATTGTCGTCAGCGGTGCTTGACTCAAGTTCGACTAGTTATAAAGTATTGGTTACCTGCCAACGGGAAGAAATTACCGAAGTCACTAAATCCCCCCAGAAAGATTTCCAATTATTAGAGATGTATTTTGTTCAAGAAAGCAAAGATTGGAAGTTGGACAGTGCTTTTTGGAAATAAATTTAGTTGGATAAATGGCTGACTCGGTTAAAACAACAAACAGATTAGAACGAGAGAACTATTTTGGAGAATATTTTCGTTCTTTACGTACGCGCCGGCGACGTCAAGAATTTAATATCAAAAAATATTTACCGACTTGGTTTGGATCTCACTATTGGCAGAGGTTTAAAGATTTTCGGCAGGGTGAAAGCCAAGATATCGCTGATATCGCTGGATTTTTTGCCGGGGGAGAAGTTAATTTTAAACCAGGTTATAATATTGGCAGAGCCGTCTCGGTTTTAGAGATGGAACACGATGGAGGGAAAAGATCTAGGGGTTTAAAAAAGGCACACATGCGTCGCCTGCGTCGCCTGGTGAAGTTGAACAATAAAAACGACTTGATGTCTAGACCGTTGAGTCGAACTGCTGGGGGGAGTGATTCAACGGAAACAGGAGAGGATGGGTTTGATGAAGAGCAGCAGGGACTTACTAATGAGTTATTAAGTAGGCCGGATATGTTTGGAGGGAGAATGATTCGAGATAATAATCCTGAGCTAGATAGTTTTGATGGAGCAGAGGACGAAGAAGAAGATGAGGATGAGGAAGAAGAGGACGAGGACGAAGAAGATGAGGATGAGGATGAGGAAGAAGGAAAAAACGAAGACGAGGATGGGGAAGAGGAAGGTGAAGGGAACAAAGAGGGAGATGAGCAAGAGCAAAAGGGAGAGGGAGAAAGTGATAAGCCGACCAATGAGGGAGGCGAAGGAGGGCAAGAAGGTGCTTCCCAGAAAGCAGCTGATAGAGTCAAGGCAGCCGCCAAAGCAGCTAAGGAGGCCGCCAAAGCAGCCAAAGCAGCCGCGCGCATCATGGCTCGAGCTGCTTGGTGGTTGATCATTAATATTATCTGGCCGCTCGCAGTAAAATTTGGGGGTTGGATTGCGCTTGCCATATTTGTTATTTGGATTGTGGTAATTATTTATAACTCCATATTCTAACTCTGTGTTCTAGGTAGGTTAGCATCGCAATTTTTCATTTATTCTTCCGATTTTAAGTAAAATGAAGTAATATAAAGGTATGCCCATTTATATCAAAAAGTACAAATTTGCTTTGCTGATGAGCTGTCTGGCAGTAGGTCTGATAGTCGGCTTTGGTTTTTCCCAAGCAGCGGATGATACTAAGATAGAGGTAGAATTGCCGACCACGCCCACAGTCGAGATCTCGACTGTCCCCTCCACCGTCCAGCCCGGGGCAGAGATTGCTTTGTATGCCAAGCACACCGAGTTTATGGGGGAGAATATGTTTGATAACTGGTGTATTGATGACACGCCACTTAACAGCCTCTACGCTGGTTCCTCTGACCAAATCTATCAGCGGGTAGTTGACGGGACGGGCAAGGAATATCCCGAGGGGGCTAAAGTTATCAAGCGGAAAAGCGGCAAAACGGCCACTGACAAGGAAAAGGTGTACATCGAATATGTCACCAAGGATAAAAACGGCAAAAGTATTAGAACGGAGAAGGAAGATGCCGGCGCCAAGTACGTTCCGATGATTAAGAATGAATGGGGTCGATTGTACGGGGGAAAGGGGTTTTGTCGGACTCCTATTTTCCCGATGAGTAGTTCGTCTTGGATAAGGACAGGATTGATTCCATTGAGCGTATCCTATGGCTATATGCCTAAGGGCTGGGGTTGCCAAGGAAAAATGAATTGTGGAGGGCCAACTGCGTACTACGATAATCACCTTGAGTTTACTAATACGATGGAAAATATACAAACCGTTGTCACTTTATTTGGGGAGGAAAATTTACCTTTCATGGATCCTCGCCTATGGTATAAGTCGGCTCCCTACAGACACAAGCTTGATAAAAATGGTAACTCACTCTATAAAAATGCTGCAGAAAATACTTATTTACTTGACCCTTTAGGTGAAGGTAAAGCTGCTTTTGAAGTTAGCGGCAGCGAATCTTTCCGAATGGTTGATGTTAATAAAATAGACACTTATTCTCAGAAGTTGGCAGAAGCGGGGTATGATGTGAAATGTGAAAGTAATATTGTTGGTGGTAAACGTAAATGTCGTGTCTATGAGACTTATGAATATGTAAGCGTTGCCAAAGCCACCAATTTAAGTAAAAGCATGGCAGATGCTTGGACAGAACCAGTAGCGACAGGAGAGATGATAAAGTCACAATCCGAGGGTTCAGATGTAGAAACTATTACGCCAGAATATGAGAACGCTTATAACAATTTAATACCAGCGCCACACTGCAATAATTGTGCTGTACACTATTATAATTCCGAAGTTGTATGGGGCTCAGTCAAAAATGGTATGGTCAAAGTAAGATACACTTATGTCCCGGAAGTATTATATAATGGGAAGGAGTTTGTTGATTTCTTTAAGACGTATTTTGACAAGGACGTGACTAGCTATAAAACGCGCACTGGTAGAACCGTTGACTATAAAGCTGATTATACTTGGGAACAATGTTTATATGATTATGATATTGAGGGGGCAGATTTGGCCAAACAGCATGCCCTCTGTGGGGTTTCCAGGAGATCAAGCTTTGGTCCGGCGTTCAATGAAATTGCAAGTGTATTATTCTCGCCTAGCTGGAATGTAAATCGCTATAGTCTTACCAAGGGTAACGAAAACGTGGTGGCAATGTACCGTGTGTTTTCTGGTATGACCGAAAATGAAGCGGATAAACTTAAATGGAAAGAAGGTTCGCCGCGCCCGGGCGGTAGCGATGAGGGTTACCCCATGTACCGTGACCGGGATGGAGACGGACTACCTGATTTATGGGAAATGCGTTATTTTGGGGCGATGGCGGGCAAGGAAGTCCAAGCTGGAGATTCAGAAGTGAAAAAAATAGAATTTCCTCCTTGTTGTAGTACCGATGCCGCGGGGCAAAAAACCGATATTATGAATTTTATCAATGCTGTTGCACCCGATGTTGATTGGGACGTCGACGGTTTTAGCTGGGAAAATTTTCAGGAAAGTACTAGCAGTAAGCCCTGGTCAGCCGCCGGTCTTGGACCATACATTGAAAAGAGTAAAGCGCCTGGCTCGTCAGCTGTTGGCATGGAAAATGCTCCGGGAGACGGAGTATTCACTAATTATGAGGAATTTGTGGCTGGCACCGATCCCACTATTGCTGATACAGACAAAGATGGTGTGCCAGATGAAGCTGATTTTTATGGCTTGGAGCAGAATGCCATCAACGTCAAGCTGAACAAGACTAAGACAGGTGAGGATTATAAAATCACTGTCCGAGCCTATGGTAAGTCCACCCGTTCTAGTTATAAAGGGCAAAAGGATTATGCGCGGGCTGATGCCGTCAAGAAGATGAAAGAAAGTGGGGGCTTATCTCTGGAGGTAAAGCTAGCTGTTACTCCTGGAAATGTCACTATCGCTGATGATATTATGATTCAGGCAGCGGTGGGCAACATTCAGAGTGTCGATCCCAAAGCTTTATATTACCGCTGGTACATCAATGACATTCCGGTTCCGTCAGTTAATGATGGCAGTAAATACTCCACTTTTGAATGTCCTTGTACACCCCAGTACATGTCGTTTGCCAAGGCTCTAGGGGAACAATCTGGCTTTGGTAAAAATACCTTGAAATTTACGGCTGCCCAGGGAGTCAGCCAGGCCTGCGCGGGAGTTAAGGTAATGCTGGAGGTCTTTGACCCTAGTTCAGACGAGACTACTATTACCGAAACAGAGATCCCCGTACTAATGGGGGCGCATTTTGTTAAAGCAATCAAGTGTAATGACACCGACAAAAAAGCGGGCAAATGTACACCCACCAACGATAAAAGTACGGGTGGGGTTGATGCCAAAACCAAGGGTGGAGTTCGTCAAGGTGATCAGATAGAGTATAAAGTAGATCTCGATGGTTATAATGAGGCTTCTTGTGGTGTTTCTACTGGGACCCAAAAAACAGGTGTTGCTACCAATAAAACTCAGCGGGCTGCCAATGAGGAGGCTTTCATGAATGAGCTAGTCTACCGTTGGTCGGTAGATGGAGCGGAACAGACCGACAAAAGTGGCAAAGGCAGCAAATTCCGGGAAAATATAGTTGAAGCTACCGCCACCGCGCGGTCGACTGCTACCAATAAAGGCACTTCTACTTCCGATGCCAGTGAACAAAATGACCACTATGTCGAGGTGAAAGTATATGATAGTAAGAATAAACTAGTGGCTCGTCTGCGTGAGGGTATTAAAGTAATGGGAGCTTATGTGGATGTAACACCAGTACTCTCGGCTAGTATTAAGAAACAACCGACTACCAAGGATGGTAAAGTTTCTTATCAGGCTAACAAGGGGGATAAAATAAAAGTTCAAGCTATTGCCCAGTATTATCGACCGACTGACAAGAAACAAAAATATGTTTTTACTTGGAAGAGGGGTGGGAATCAAGTCAACCAATCCACGGTAGAAAATAGATTAGGGGAAATAGAAATAGTCGCCGGACAGGGCAATGTTACTGAGGAGGTTCTGGAAGTACAAATAGATAGCTTGTCAGCTACGGGCAAAGTCGAAGAGTCGAATAAAGGTGAGCTTAAGATAAAGGTAGTGGATAATTCACCGGGTGGTGCTGGTGCGGCCAAAAGCTTCATCGAAGGCTTTATTCCTGATGGCGTTAAAAATGCCTTCAATATATTTATCACCCTCAGTGCCGCTGCGCTAGTGATGGTCTTTACTTTTGGCTTTTTGGGGAATAGAGGGAGGAGTTAGTTGTCCGAAAAGCGTTGTAAATACATATGTTCATGGCTCGATATTTTCAAAAATTAGGCTGGTTGTTTCTGCTGGGAGTGATAGTTGTTATTCCAACTCATGGAGCTGGAGCAGCTTTCTTTAGTTCATCGGGCGATGTTACCCAGTATATCAATGAGGTTTATTGGTTTGGGGCGATGATTGTCGGGGCGTTGGCGATGATGTTTATTGTGCTAGCCGGGGTTAATTACATGCGAGCTAGTGGTAATGAAGAGCACGTTACTAAGTCGAAAGAAATGTTTGCTGCGGCCTTGATGGGGCTGTTTCTTGTACTGGGCTCTTTTGTACTCTTGCGTACTCTGGATCCGCGGCTGGTAGAGCTTAAGCTTGAGATTACTAGTGTGGATTTGGCGAAAGTAACGCCAACCACCAATAATAATGAAGCATCCTGCACTAATGATAATCAGTGCCTAGGCGCGTATGTTAATTTTGAGTATTGTGGACTCCCGTTCACCGGGAAAGGTAGTGTAGCACTAACTTTGGATTACAAATGCCTGGGTGGTAAATGCGTTCTTCCCTCAGGAGCTATATGTGGCTCTGCGGGTGATAGTTGTGTGGGGAGCATGGATAAACCGCAAAAATGGGGAGGACCATCCGGTCAGTACACTTGTAAAAGTGGAACCAAATGCACGCTGACCAAAGAGGAAAAATATGGGGTAGTTTTATATAAATGTCAGTAGATCAAACGGTAGCACTATAATTAGATTAACATTTTCGCTATGTCCAAAAAGGTAATCATAGTTGTGGTCTCAGCGGTGGCTGTCCTGGCGGTAGCCAGTGCGGCTGTTTATTATTTCTTCCTGCGGAAGCCAGCCGAAATCCCCGAAGAAGCTAAAGTCACCCAAGAAGAAAGAGTGCGTTTGTCTCTGACCGATGACGAGACGGCTTCTGGCCTGACTTTAGAGCAAAAAATTGCCAAGATTGAAAAGGATCGTAAGCTAGCCTTAGAAAAAGGGGAGGAAATAGAATCGATTGAAGTAGACGTGCCAACCGTCCGTTCTATCAATGAGAATAATACTATCGCCACTACTATATCCCCCGATGGCCAGAGTCTTTATTACTATGATCCGGAAAAGGGTGAGTTATATATGTCTGACCTCGATGGTTCTAACGCTAAGGCTATCACTTCTGCCAATTTCCAGAATGTTTATGATATCGAGTGGTCAGAAAATAAAGACAAAGCGGTTATTGCTTTTTCCGAAAATGATGGCCAGGATAAAAAATATTCTCTCTTTGACTTGAATACACAGGAAACAGTTTCTTACAACGAAAATTTTCAGGCAGTCACTCTTTCTCCCGATCAGGATCAAATCGCTTACGTATATCAAGATGAAGAAAGCGACACTTCCAATATTTCCGTCGCTGACCCTTATGATACGAGCAACTATCAGTCGGTCTACCGTCATACCCAGCCTAACGCAGATTTGACTTGGCTAGATGATAAGAACATCGCGGCTGGTCCCAATGAACTAGAGATGACGGGTTATACAGAGATGAATTTATATACGGGAGTTAAAACTGATGATAGTACTTACCGAGCTTGTGTGGGTGAGCAATATTCTGTTTCCATGGTAGAGGCCGGGTTGTCTCCCAATAAACAGCAAATTATTTTTAACCAATCAGACGCTAAAAATCCCCGTGGCTTGAGCTTATACGTAGTGGATGCCAGTTGTCTAGAAAAGCCCAAGGATTTAGGTATTAAAACCCTAGTTAGTAAATGTGCTTGGGCTAAAGATAATAAGACTGTTTACTGTGGTGTGCCTGATTTTTGGCCTGACAATATGGTGATGCCCAATGATTACCGGGATGGCCGTTTTGTCTCCACTGACTCTTTTTACAAAATAAATACAGCCGATCAAACAGTGGAACTAATTGCTGCTTCAAACGAATTCGCCGGTATTTTTGATGTCGAGGCCAAGAGCGTTTCTAACGATTACAAGATATTCTATTACAAGAATCGAGTTGATAACTATACTTACGCCTTGAATGTCCCGCGGAAAGTAATCGAAGGGCCAGCAACGTAATTCTTTAATAAGAAAACGCAGCTTCTAGTCTATGTTCAAAATCGGATGGTTTCTTTTGATTGTTCTGTTGCTAGTAGCCTTTCTGGGAGAAAGCGTTGGGGTTGAATCAGCTCTGGCGTCTTCAACGTCTGGCTTCTTCGGGGCTACAGATGATCCTTGCGCCTATTGGAAGGCTGTTTTTGATTTTGCCATGAAAATAGCGGGAGCGTTAGCCTTTGCTGCGGTATTATTTGGTGGACTATTATGGTTGATATCGAGTGGAGACTCTAGCAAGCTGGAGAAGGCCAAAGATTTAATTAAAGGGGCTTTAACTGGTTTGTTTATCGCTTTTCTTTCTTATGTTCTATTTTGGGCACTTAACCCTTATTTAATCGAGTGTAAAATTGAAATACCGGCAGTAAATTTGGTGAGCGGTGATTATAGTATCCCTGACGTTTCTCGCTGTGAAGGTGTGAAAGCATATAAAAGTCAATCGGAATGTGAGAAAACAGAAACTAAATGTTCTAATAAAAGCAAGCCTTGTATCAAGGACAAAGAAATCAGTAGCAGCTGTAAAGGAGATGGGGTGCAGGTAGCTAATAAAAGTGAGTGTTGTAGTGGGAAAGTGAAGGAAGAAAAGAGTGGAAGCGCGACTGTTAAAAAGTGTGATGGTACTGCCGAAGAAAAATGGTGCTGTTCATCTTCGGCATGTGGCAAAAATCTTGTCGCTAAAGCCAATAAATACCAAGGAACTTGCTTTGGTCCTTGTCACTGTGCTTGGTTTGTTTCCACTGTTTTAAAAGATGACGGATGTAGTAATGGCATTATTGTCAATGTCTCTAGTTTAGAAAGTTGGTTGTTAAAAAATGGCTGGAAAAGACATGAAGGTCAATCCGGAGTACAATCTGGTGACGTTGTTGTTAACGGTGGTGCTCATATCGGCATTCATGTTGGTGGTGGTAGTAGTATTCATTCGGGAAGTGGAGTGAGTACTTGTGAAAAAAATTGTCCCAAGCTAGCAGTTGATTCTGAGGGCACAAATAAGTGTGCCAGTTGCGAAAAAATACCACAGGAAGGACCGTCTACGGGAAGATTTCGAGCTGGCAAGGGCGGGGCTAGTAATTGTAAAGGCAACCAGTGCGTGAAAATATCGGCAATGAAATATGATCATTATTGGCATAAAGATTAAATGATGAGGAAAAGTAAAGTTATAATCCTTGCTTTGATTTTACTGGTATTAGTAGCAGCAGCAGTTTTTGTTGTTGCTTTTGTGACTAAAGAGGATCAGCAACTGTCAGAAAGTATTATAAAGAAAGAACCAGATCAGACAGAATTACCATCGCAGCTCTATAATGATTTTGCCAAATTACTGACTGACGATGGGGAAAAGCAGAATGATTTCAAAGAAATTTCTTTGCTGATTGACGATAATATTATTTCTCCTCATGTTTCCACCGATGGTGGTAGTATTTATTATTTATCGGATGATCTGGATGCTATTATGAAGCGTTCTCTCAAAAGCGATAAACAGGAAGTATATTTTTCCGACGACCTTTTACAAGATACCGAAGAACTTATTTGGTCACCAGAGAATGATGAGGCCTATCTGAACACTACTAAAGGCTTTTACTTGTATAAAGTTACTGATAATTCTGTTTTCGAGTTGTCAAAGAATATAAAAGATATAAGTTATTCTCTGAACGGTGGGAGGATTGCTTATCAGTATATAAATTACATATCGGATGAGAATTATTTTTCTGTTTCCAACCCAGACGGATCCAATTATGTTAATTTAATTGATATCCAACCCGTTGATGAAGAGGCATCTGATGGTATAGTGTTCGGTTGGTTCCCTGATAATCAGACTGTATATTATGCCTATGAATCTTCAGATGTTTCTGGCTCTGAGTTTGAAAAAGTGAATGTTAGAAATAAAGAAGTTTCAAAAATGGATGATTGGGGGGATATTGGAGAAATATTGTTTGCCCCTAGTTTCGGTAAAGTATTGTATGTTATTTTTGATAATGAAAATTTTATTCCTCAAATATGGATTATGGATGAAGATGGAAGCAATCGGAGATATACAGGTATTGATAATTTTTTATCGAAATGTATAGTACAGCACAAGAAACCAATTCTGGTTTGTGCTTTATCCGAAAAAGTTTTTGGTGTTGATTCTAATGATGTTATTGTCAAATACAATATCGAAACGAGTGGAATAGAACCTGTGACTAGATTGGATAACGCTAAAGTTTATAATATAAACAATATACTTTTATCTCAGGATGATCAGAAAATATATTTTTTGAACAACATCGACCAAAAATTGTACGTAGTAGAATGATTCTATCAAATAGATAAACTGAAGAATTTTATTAGATCCCTCAATATCATAATCTTGAGGGATTATTTTTAGATGATTTTGACGATCAGATCTTTCTCGGTTATACTTAAAAAATAAAATAATAATGCCATGGCTAAATCAGACAAAATATATCTTTGCCAAAAATGCGGCGCTGAGCATTTGCGCTGGAGCGGTAAATGTGAAGCTTGTGGAGAGTGGGATTGTCTAGCAGTCGCAACTAAGTCAATACCGGCTACTAGTCGTGGTAGTAGCGGCCGAGTTGTTAAGCCGATGATCTTGGCTAAGGCTAGCGGATTCACCGATCGCCGAATTAGTACTGGCATCAATGAGCTTGATCAGGTGCTAGGTAGTGGTATTGTGCCGGGCTCGGTTATTTTGCTTGGCGGCGAGCCGGGGATTGGCAAATCCACTTTATTATTGCAAACAGGCTGTAGTGGTCAGGTGCCCACAACCCTCTATGTTTCCGGGGAAGAATCAGCCGGCCAGATAGAAATGCGAGCGCAGAGATTAGGGGTCTCGATCGAGAACCTCAATTTTTTGTCGGAAATGAATATTGATAATATTGTAGCGACGATTAGGGATACAAAGCCAGCACTAGTCATAATTGATTCTATTCAGACAGTCTTGTCCAATGAGATATCTTCGGTGGTCGGTAGTGTTACGCAGGTACGGGAAGCGGCGTACAAGTTAATTGAATTGGCAAAATCTCTAAATATCCCGATAATTATCGCTGGTCATGTCACTAAAGAAGGTAATGTCGCTGGTCCGAAAACGTTGGAACATTTGGTAGACGTAGTTTTATATTTGGAAGGCGATCGCTATCATTCCTTCCGGATATTGCGTGCGGTAAAAAACAGATTTGGTTCGACCAACGAGGTGGGAGTTTTTGAGATGAGAGATCAGGGCTTGGTGGAGGTAAAAAACCCAGCCGGGTTGTTTCTAGTTGAGCGCCAAGTGGAGGCGCCAGGCTCAGTCGTCACCGCTACCCTAGAGGGCAACCGTTCTTTTTTGGTAGAAGTTCAAGGTCTGACTGATCGTACCGTCTTCGGTTACCCTAAGCGCACGGCTTCGGGCTATGATGTCAATCGCCTGCAGCTTCTGTTGGCTGTTTTGACTAAGAGAGCAGACTTAAAACTACACGATCGCGATGTTTATTTAAATATTGTTGGCGGGTTTAAAATTAAAGAGCCAGCGGTTGATTTGGCAGTCTGCTTGTCAGTAGCTTCTTCCTTCTTGAATAAAAACTTAGATTCCAAAATGATTGTGTTGGGTGAAGTAGGGTTGGCGGGAGAAGTGCGGGCAGTCTCTCAGGTGATCAAAAGGATAAACGAAGCGCAAAAGCTTGGTTTTACCAAAGTGATTTTACCCAAAGTAAAAGACAAACCAACTTGTAAAAATTGTGAAATTATCATGGTGGACACAGTTAAAGAGGCAATCAACAAAGTCTTTTGACGTAATCGCCTCGCTGTCGAAGTGTCGCGACACAGCTATGAGTTGCCCGCCAGTGAAGCACAGGCAGCCTAGTTTTCTAAAGTAGCTAGCCTTTTGATAAACTCCTGCCGCCATTTTACCCGGGCGTCCCGTTCGTGGAACTTCAACACGTCATCGGTCACTACCACGTCGGTATTATCTTGCCAACGAGCACTTTTTGTTTTAGCGCTCATTTTCTTAAGTTGCAACTTCTTTAATTTTTCTTCTAATTTGTCACCCACCCACCCCGATAATATTTTTTCTTCCATTCTCCTGACCAAGTTAGTTAGCACACCATTTGTAACTTGGCGCTGATAGTCTACTCCCTGGTAAGAAGTAGAATTCGGTAGGTGCTTTTTGATCCAGTTGTTAGCTTGCCAGAAAGTTGACTGAGTATTATTTAGGCTAAAAATAGGGGCAATCTGAGTAATCCAGTACATAAAATGAGTATCGGGGGTAGTATGAGCTAGCTGAGCTAAATCCAAAGCTCGCTCGGTGATGTAAAAACTTAAACACGCCCGATCTTTTATTTTATCGCCATGTCTTCTAACTCCCAACAGGCTAGTAATAAGGGTAACAATCATCCGAGCCGTCCAGATGCGACCTGGTTTGATAATAATAAAAAGGTCAATGTCACTATCATCGTCAGCATTATCATAGGCAATTTTATTGCAGACAGCCAAGAGGTGGACGAAAGGCGTCAAACGTAATATTTTAATAATCCAGCAGGCTCGACGCCATTTCGGCTGTCCGATCAAGTAACGCTGGTGACGAGTGGCTAAAATTTCTGAACGGCCTTGGCGGAAATAGAAACCGTTCTGGCTGGTAGTATACCTTTTTATATTGTTACTAGTTTGCAGACATTTTATAACCTCGGCGATTGAATAAGCGTCTTGTTTGTTGGTTGGTGAGTTATCAATTGCCGGTTCAAAATATAACCCTTGCCAAATTTCGGTGGCAGTCAGCGGATAGGCAAACATATCGAAATAGATAACCGCAGCCAGGATTGCTTTTTCTAGATCTGTCATAATATCTGATTTAGATATTGTCCGGTGTAAGATTTTTTAACCTTGGCGATATCTTGTGGTGTCCCTTCGGCTACCACGTAACCACCCTTGTCTCCGCCCTCGGGACCTAAGTCAATCACCCAATCAGCCGACTTAATAATATCCTGATTATGCTCGATCACTAGAACGGTATTGCCAGTATCGACAAGCTTGTTGAGCACACCTAGTAATTTCTTGATATCATCAAAATGCAAACCAGTAGTTGGTTCGTCGAGAATATAGAGTGTTTTACCAGTGGCTCGACGAGACAATTCTGCCGCTAACTTTATTCTTTGTGCTTCTCCACCGGATAGAGTAGTAGCTGGTTGACCTAATTGGAGATAACCTAACCCCACCTCCTGGAGAATTTTTAACTTTTGCCTGATTGATTGAGTATTGGCGAAAAAGGTAAGCGCTTCACTAACCGTCATTGTCAAAACCTCAGCGATATTTTTTCCTTTATAGTGAATTTCGAGAGTTTGTTGCTGGTAGCGCTGACCGTGGCATTCATCGCACTCGACGTAAACATCAGCCAGGAAGTTCATGTCGATTTTTACCAGACCATCACCCTGGCAGGTTTCGCAGCGTCCTCCTTTAACGTTAAAGCTGAATTTACCAGATTTGTAGCCGTGCATTTTGGCTTCCGGCGTTTGGGTAAATAGGTCACGAATATAGTTGAAGACCCCAGTGTAAGTGGCAGGATTAGAGCGGGGGGTGCGTCCGATAGGGGACTGATCAATCCGAACTACTTTGTTAATGTGTTCTAGGCCGGTGATTTTTTCGTGTTTACCTGGCAAGGCTTTGGCACGGTGAAATTCGCGAGCTAGCGCCCGCCCCAAAACATCATCGATCAGAGTACTCTTGCCGGAACCAGAAACACCAGTGACGCAGACTAGTTTGGCCAAAGGGATGTCTACGGTAATATTTTTTAGGTTAAATTCAGCTGCTTTTTGGATGGTAATTATTTTGCCATTACCCGGACGGTGTTTGATCGGAGTAGGAATACTTAATTTGTTGGCTAGGTACTGACCAGTGAGGGATTTAGGGTGTTTCATGAGTTGTTGGGGGGTACCGGTAAAGATAACCTCTCCACCATATTTGCCGGCTCCAGGACCAATGTCGATAACATAATCAGCAGCTAGGATAGTGCTAGTATCATGTTCTACCACGATAACCGAGTTGTGTAAGTCGCGAAGCTGTTTAAGGGTAGAAATCAATTTAGCGACGTCTCTTTGGTGAAGACCAATTGAAGGTTCATCGAGGACATAGATAATATTGACTAAGCCTAGGCCGATCTGAGTAGCTAGTTTGATTCTTTGTGCTTCCCCACCCGCCAACGAGTTGGCTCCACGGTCGAGAGTCAAATATTCCAAACCAACGTCTTGCAAAAAGGCTAAGCGGGTAGATATTTCCTGTAGTATCTGACTAGCGATCTTTTTTTCGACTGCTTTTAGCTTCTTGTCTTGAGCTAATTGGGCGAAGAAGACGACTGCTTGTTTGATAGTCAGGCTGGTTACAGTATCGATGGTCTCTCCGGCAACCGTTACTGCTAAGGCGGTAGGATTTAATCTTTTGCCGTGGCAAATAGGACACTGCTTGACTCGCATGTAGCGTTCAATTTCACTCCGAATATAATCGGAATCAGTATCCTGATATTGTTGCTCCAAATCTTGCACTACGCCAACGAATTTAATGGATTTTTCTTCTCCTTTTTCGTCACGTACTTGCAAAGTATCATTTTTAGTGCCAAAGAGAATTTTTTCCAAGTCAGCTGGAGAAAGGTTTTCGATAGCGGTGTGGAGCGAGAAACTGTATTTATCAGCCAAGGCTTCTAAAATATTCAGGTACTTATTTTGTTGGCCGGCAGCTGAGCTAGACCAAGGTCTAATCGCTCCTTGCGCCAAAGTGAGATTTTTATTAGGGACAATCAAGGCCGGGTCTACCTCTAGTTTAGTACCTAACCCTGAACACCTGGGGCAAGCTCCGTAGGGGCTATTAAAAGAAAAATGGCGGGGGTTTAATTCGGGGATATTGATATTACAGTGTGGACAGTTGTATAGCTGACTGTAAAGTAAATCTTCCCCTTTTTCAATCAGGTGGACGGTGACAATACCATTACCTAAATCCAAGGCTGTCTCCAGGATACTGGCTAGATGAGCGTCAGTGATTGATTTGCGCAAATCAAAATCACTGATCACGATTTCGATAGTGTGAAATTGCCGGGTGCTAATATCAATGTCGGCAGCTTCAGCAGTGCTGTAAATAGTACCGTCTAAACGTAGGTGAGAATAACCAGCATTTTTAATTTCCGCCAAGACGTTTTTGTGTTGCCCCTTTTGCTCACGTACTAACGGAGCCAGGATATATATTTGAGCGGTGGCCTGCTTTTTTATTTGTTGGACGATTTGTTTCACCGACTGTCGAGATACTGGCTTACGACATTGGGGGCAGTGAGGCTGACCCAGCCGAGCGTAGAGAAGACGAAGGTGGTCATAAATTTCGGTAATGGTGCCGACGGTAGAACGAGGATTACGAGCGACGTTTTTTTGATCGATAGCAATAGTAGGAGAAAGACCAGTAATTTGCTCAACGTCCGGCTTTTCCATAACATTGAGGAATTGACGGGCGTAGGTGGAGAGACTTTCCACGTAGCGGCGTTGTCCTTCAGCGTAGAGGGCGTCGAAGGCTAGAGAAGATTTACCAGAACCGGACAGACCAGTAACAACTACCAGCTGGTTGCGAGGGATATCTAGACTAATATTTTTCAAATTATGAACGCGGACGTTTTTTAAGGAAATTTTATCAGGCATGGGGTGTGTTTTTATTGACTGGAAGTTGGTTGACACTGAATATTGTTAACTAGTATTGTAGCGTGAAATTTACTAGGTGGCAATGGTACCGGGGCATAATTTTGCCAATAAAAAAAGAGCATGCGTAGGCATGACTCTGGGAGAGGGCGAAGGAACATCAGGGTGCTTGGCAGAACCAGATGTACTCGATGCTGTTGCTGAGTAACGGTCCCACTTTTTTGCCGCAATTCAGTCCCGGGGGACAGGGGAAATTTTCGATCTTCGGCTTCTCGCCGTACCCCTGTTCTTTACAGGTGTAAGCACAGGTATCCCTCTCGGTGGCGTTTGTCCAGTTGGGATCTGTGTAGCAATTCCCCATCTTCACCTGCTGTGCCCAGGGGACGCTGCCACCGAGCGTGCAGTGATCCACCCGACACTCATCAGTGCAGTACCCGAGCGGTCCGCAAAATCCCCGTAGGCAGGCTTTGCCTTTGCAAGGCTCAGCGAACTTTGCCGTGGGGTATTGGTCTGCGGGTGGCTCCGCATCTGGCGTCTGGAATGATCCCCCATCGGGCGCAGCAACGTACTGCGGGGGATTGGGCTTCTGCGACTCTGGCTGGGGGAGCGGGTAATCCAGCTCTCCCGGGCAACCAGCAAGGAGAAATAGCAACGAAACAAAAAAAACGGCGGTTTTCATTTTCTCTCCTAGTCGGCTGGAGTTTTTTGTTCAAGCTACAAGTATTTGTACTATACCTTAATAAAGTGAAAAAGTAAAGGCATTTTGTTTAAATTAACTGTTGTGCCTTTATAGTAAAGGGTTCTGGGTAATGTTGTTTTGGTTGGTTGCAAAAAGAGTACTGACTTATCTACATAATATATACAATTGCTACAAAATAACGTAATCTGTCGTTCAACACATTGGATTTCCCCCGTCCGCCCGCTTGCCCAGCCTCTCAATGGTTTTCAAGACTACTAGAACGACAAATCCCTTAAATTCCCTTGACGACAAATAGAAAACTGCTAGGATAAAGTTATGAAAATTAATTATGTTGGCTAAGACCTCCTAAGTAGGCAAAAACTCATTCTTTAATCGGAAGGAGTCTTTTGTTTTATTTAGTTGCGTCTTGTTTTCATCACTTCGACAGGGTATTACGCCCTGAATTTATAACTCTAACGGCGCAAAAAATGTTCTCTACCAAACACTCACCCCGCAAATTTTTCTCCCAACGTCATGAAATTATCGATCTTCCCCCTCTGACCGAAATTCAGATTGACTCTTACGAATGGTTTCTCCGGGAAGGAATTTTAGAACTTTTCGCGGAAATTTCTCCTATTCGTGATTTTTCGGAAAAGAAGCTGGAGCTAAATTTCGTCGACTTTATTATTGACGAACCGAAAATGGACGAGGAAATGTCTAAGTCCAAAAATGCTACTTTCGAGGCGGCCGTTAAGGCAAAAGTGCAACTAGTTAATAAAGAAACGGGTGAATTAAAAGAACAAGAAATATATCTAGGTGAGTTTCCCTTGATGACTGATCGGGGAACTTTTATCGTTAATGGTGTAGAAAGAGTAGTGGTTAGTCAGCTAATCCGTTCTCCCGGTGTTATTTTCACTGTCAATGTGGTTAAAGATGAACAACTTTTTGGAGCCAAAGTAATCCCTAATCGAGGGGCTTGGTTGGAATTTGAGACCGATGCCAATGGAGTGATCAGTGTAAAAATTGATCGTAAGCGGAAAGTGGCAGCTACTTCTTTAATGAAGGCTTTTGGTCTTGGTCCTGATGAAAAGATCAAGGAAATGTTTACTGAGGTTGATACTCTGCCAGATAAAAAATTTATTGCCAGTACTCTAGCAAAGGATGACGCCAAAACTGAGGAAGATGGCTTAATTGAAGTTTACAAACGGATCCGTCCCGGCGATTTGGCTACAGCTGATAATGCCCGTTCGTTAATTGAGGCAATGTTTTTCGATTTTGATCGCTATGATTTTGGCAAGGTTGGTCGATTTAAGGCCAATCAGCGTTTAGGCATGAATGCTCCCATCGACAAGAAGAACCGTGTTTTTCGCAAGGAAGATCTGGTAGCAATTATGAAAGAAATTGTCCGCCTTAACGTTGTTAAAGGGTCTCCGGATGATATTGATCACTTGGGTAATCGTCGTTTACGAGCCGTTGGCGAATTAGCCCAGAATAAAATGCGGGTTGGTCTGACTCGGATGGTGCGTATTGCCCGTGATCGCATGAGTACACAGGATACTGATACCATGACCCCCACTCAGCTGGTCAATGCTCGACCGATTATCGCGGCTATTCGAGAATTTTTCATGTCTTCCCAGCTGTCTCAGTTTATGGATCAAACAAATCCTTTATCGGAGTTGGAACATAAACGGCGAGTATCAGCTATGGGACCTGGCGGTCTCTCTCGAGAACGAGCCGGCTTTGATGTCCGTGATGTTCACTCTTCTCATTACGGTCGGGTTTGTCCGATTGCCACTTCTGAGGGTCCAAATATTGGCTTAGTTGGCCATCTTGCTTCCTATGCCCGGATTAATGAATACGGCTTTGTCGAAACTCCTTATCGTAAAGTATTACGTGCCATTGAGGGTAATAAAATAGAAAAAGCTGTTGGTGAAATTAGCTACAAGGATATTAAAGATGCTAAAGGTAAGAAAGTTATTGTTAAAGAGGGAGACGTTATCAAAAAAGACGACGTCAGTAAGTTAAAAAAACTAAATTTAGAAGAAATCAGAATTAAATCTCGTGTTACCGATGAGATTGTCTACTTGGATGCTTTTGAGGAAGAGAGGACAGTTACTGCTCCAGCCACTACTCCGATGGGCGAGAATGGTTATTTTGTCAATAATCGTGCTGAAGTGCGAGTGGAGGGCGAGCCATCAATGGAAGCCACTGGCAAGATCGAATATATCGATGTCTCCCCCCGACAAATTATTAGTGTAGCTACTTCTTTGATCCCCTTTCTGGAAAATGACGATGCTAATCGAGCCCTAATGGGCACAAATATGCAACGGCAGGCGGTGCCTTGCGTGAAACCACAAGCACCGATCGTTGGTACGGGAGTAGAGGGAAGGGTTGCGATTGATTCGGGAGCAGTAGTAGTCAGTAAAGAAGCGGGTGAGGTGATGGCAGTCGACGGCAATCACCTAAAAGTTAGAAACAATAAAGGAGGAATTGATGAATACAAATTACACAATTATTTAAGATCTAATACTTCGACTTGCATCAACCAGCATCCGATTGTCAATGTAGGGCAAAAAGTGGGGAAAGGCGAGACATTAGCAGATGGACCAGCTACTGATAATGGTGAATTAGCTTTAGGTCAAAATGTGCTGGTAGCCTTTATGTCTTGGCATGGTGGGAATTTTGAAGATGCTATTTTAATTTCCGACCGCTTGGTACGTGATGATCGTTACACTTCTATTCATATTGAAGATTTCTCAATGGATGTGCGTGATACTAAATTAGGTCCAGAGATCGTTACTCGCGATATCCCCAATGTTGGGGAAGAGAAACTTAAAGATCTCGACGAAGAAGGCATTGTTCGTCTAGGAGCAGAAGTTTCCTCCAGTGATATTTTGGTAGGTAAAATTACTCCTAAAGGTGAAACTGAGTTAACAGCTGAAGAAAGACTGCTGCGCGCTATTTTTGGTGAGAAAGCCCGGGATGTAAAAGATTCTTCACTCTATCTGGAACACGGCGAACAGGGTAAAGTTGTCGACATTAAAATATTTTCACGCGAGGCAGGCGATAAATTACCCACTGGCGTCATTAAAACTATCCAAGTTTCTATTGCCCAGATGCGTAAAATTCAGGTAGGAGACAAATTGGCCGGTCGCCATGGTAACAAAGGTGTCATTTCCAAAGTAGTGCCGGCTGAAGACATGCCTCATTTAGAAGACGGGACACCGGTTGATGTTATTTTAAATCCACTGGGCGTAGCTTCTCGTATGAACTTAGGCCAAATCTTAGAAACTCATCTGGGCTGGGCGGCTCAACGTTTAGGCTATACGGTGGCTACTCCCGCCCTCGATGGGATCCCAGAAGATATTATCAAGCAAGAACTCAAAAAAGCGGGTGTCCCCGAAAATGGCCAGGTGCAGCTGTGCAATGGCAAGACAGGCGAGAAATTTCTTGAGAAGACAACGGTGGGTATCATGTATATTCTAAAGCTGTATCATTTAGTGGAAGATAAGATCCATCAGCGTTCGATTGGTCCTTACTCTTTAATTACCCAGCAGCCGCTTGGTGGTAAGGCACAATTTGGTGGTCAGCGCTTTGGTGAGATGGAAGTGTGGGCTCTGGAAGCCTACGGCTCGGCTCATACTCTACAAGAAATGTTGACGATTAAGTCTGACGATGTTTTAGGACGCTCGAAAACTTACGAAGCGATTATTAAGGGAGAAGCTATTAGAAAACCCAATGTCCCCGAATCATTTGGTGTCCTAGTAAAAGAGCTGAAGAGTTTAGGCCTAGATGTTGACTTGATTGGCAGTAAGACCAACGAGGATTTTGATAAAAAAGAAGGCCAGGATAACAGAAAAAGCTAATTTCCCATATCTTTCGGTTTTACATTTTTAACTTTTAACTAATTTTCATGATCCTATCTGACTTCAAAGCCATAAAATTAAAACTAGCTTCCCCCGATACCATTCTGGATTGGTCACACGGAGAAGTAAAGAAACCGGAGACAATTAATTACCGCACGCAGCGTCCAGAAAAAGATGGGCTGTTTTGTGAGAAAATTTTTGGTCCAACTAAAGACTGGGAATGTTATTGTGGTAAATACAAACGTATCCGCTACAAAGGAGTAGTTTGTGACAAGTGTGGTGTGGAAGTTACCCGCTCAATTGTTCGGCGTGATCGGATGGGACATATTGCCTTAGCAGCTCCAGTATCACATATTTGGTTTCTGCGTGGGGTACCATCAAAGATCGGCCTGCTCTTAGATCTATCTTTCCAGAAGTTAGAGCGAGTTATTTATTTTGCAGACTATATTATTATCAGTGTTGATGAGCAAGCTAAGGCGCAAGCTTTGGAGTCACTGGATGGCGAGTATAAGTCTAAGAAAAAGAGCATAAACAAGAAATATAAAGATACTATTAATGAACTTCGTTCTAAAGAGGGAGCTAAGGGCAAATCCGGTAAGGACGACATTTCTCGAATCAACAAAAACCAAGAGAAAGAACTGGCAGGGTTAGAAAAAGTTTTCAAACAAGAGAAATCAGTCTTAAAAGGACTGAAAAAGATGAAGATTATCTCTGAACTAGAATATCGGGATCTGTCACTGAAATATGGACAAGTTTTCCAAGCGGGCATTGGAGCGGAGGCAGTCCGTAAACTTTTGGCAGAAATAGACCTGGCGAAATTAGCGAAGCATCTAGAAGCCGAGAGTAAACAAGTACCAGCCTCGCAAAGAAAGAAAATGAAACGGCGGATTAATCTTATTTATGGTATGGCCAATGCTCAAGTTAAACCGGAATGGATGATGGTCTCTGTCTTGCCGGTGCTACCGCCTGACCTGCGGCCAATGGTGCAATTGGATGGCGGACGTTTTGCTGCCTCTGATCTTAATGATCTCTACCGACGGGTGATCAATCGCAATAATCGTCTCCGGCGCCTGATCGAATTAGATGCGCCCGAAGTTATTCGCCGTAATGAGAAGAGAATGCTCCAAGAAGCAGTCGATGCTCTCATTGACAACTCCGCTCGCCATGGCACGGCCGCCGCTGCCTCGACTGGTAAAAAAAGACCGCTAAAATCTTTGGCTGATATGCTTAAGGGAAAACAAGGTCGTTTCCGTCAGAATCTACTAGGGAAGCGGGTAGATTATTCTGGTCGTTCAGTAATTGTAGTCGGGCCCAAACTTAGTCTGCATGAGTGTGGTATCCCAAAGATCATGGCTTTAGAGCTGTTCAAGCCCTTTGTTATCAATAAACTTATTACCAATGAACTGGCCTATAATGTTCGCTCCGCTACTAGGTTAATCGAAGAAGGCAAAGAGGAGATTTGGGATATGTTAGAGGAGGTTATTAAGGATCACCGCATATTGCTTAATCGTGCCCCGACTCTGCATCGTCTCAGTATCCAAGCTTTTCAACCTCGATTGATTGAAGGTAAGGCTATTCAGGTTCATCCAATGGTTTGTGCCTCTTTTAACGCTGACTTCGATGGTGACCAGATGGCGGCTCATGTCCCGATTACTCCTTTGGCACGAGAGGAGGCCAAAACATTGATGGCATCAGAGAAAAATTTATTAAAGCCAGCTACTGGTGCCCCTAGTACTACCGCTTCGCAAGATATTGTTTTGGGGTGCTATTATATGACCAATATAAAGCCGGGTGTTTTGGGTGAAGGTAAATATTTTACTGACATTGAGGAAGCTCTCTTGGCTTACCAAAACAATCAAGTTGATATCCGTGCCAAGATCAAAATACGGATTGATGGTCAAATACAAGAAACTTGCGTTGGTAGGGCGATATTCAACCAAATTCTGCCCAAAGAGATGTGGTTTGTGAATAAAACTCTAGACAAGAAATCAATTACCAAGATTATTTCCCAGTGCCTAGAGCGATTTAGCCAAGAGCGGACGGTTCAGTTAGTTGATAATCTTAAAGACATTGGTTTCAAGTATCTAACAAAATCAGGTTTATCTTGGAGCATGGATGATTTACACGTACCACCAGAGAAGCCACAGTTGATGGAAAAAGCACGTGGACAAGTAGAGGAAGTGAGACAGCAGTTTAAAATGGGTCTGTTAACCGATGAGGAACGCTATCGCAAAATTATTGAAATTTGGTCAAAGATCAAAGACGAAATCACGGAAGTAGCAGTTAATGCTCTGGATAAATATGGCCCAGTTTACATGATGGTTGAGTCTGGCGCGCGTGGTAGTTGGCCGCAAATTGTTCAGATGTCTGGTATGAGAGGTCTTATGGCCGCTCCGTCTGGTAAAACGATTGAGCTACCGGTTAAGAACAGCTTCAAGGAAGGTCTGGGTGTATTAGAATATTTTATTTCGACACATGGTGCTCGTAAAGGTTTATCTGATACGGCTCTACGAACAGCTAACGCTGGATATTTGACCCGTCGTCTGATTGATGTTGCTCAGGACATGGTGGTCGAGAAAGAGGACTGTGGCGACAAAGAAGGGATTGAGATTAACCGTCAAGTCAGCGAGGATATGAACAAGGATTTTTTCTCTCGTCTAGTAGGACGTACAGCTATGGAAGATATTACTATTGGTAAGGACAAAATTGTTGCTAAGGATGAGGTTATCGGTCGGGAAATGGCGGAAAAGATAGACCAAAGCGATCTCGATAACATAAAAATCAGATCGATGTTGACTTGCAAGCTATGCAAAGGGGTTTGCCAAAAATGTTATGGTTGGGATCTAGGGCGGAATGAATTAGTAGCGATTGGCGAGGCGGTAGGAATTATCGCGGCGCAGTCGATTGGTGAACCAGGTACTCAGCTAACGATGCGTACTTTCCATACGGGTGGTGTAGCTGGTGAAGGAGATATCACGCAGGGTCTACCGCGCGTGGAGGAACTTTTTGAAGCTCGGGGTATCAAGAAACCGGCTGTTGTCGCTGATATTGATGGTCTGGTTCATATCGAGGAGGAAAAAGACCAAAAGATTTTGCGGATTATTTCTTCCGAGGTTAAAAAAGATAATTATAATATCGCGGGCGGTAAGACTAAGGCAAAAGACGGTGATCATATTGATAAGGACGCAATTTTAGCTCAAGACGCTAAAGGCAAAGATATCAAAGCCCAAAAAGCTGGCTTTGTGAAAATAGAAGGTGACAAGCTATCAGTCATACACGAGGGAGGAGACGAGAAGGAATATGTTCTGCCTAGCAACGCGGTTATCTGGGTTGAACAGGGCGAGATAGTGGCTAAAGGCCAACAATTAACCGAAGGTACTCTTGATCTGCAGCATTTATTTAAGGTTGGCGGTCGGACTAGAGTGCAGAAGTATATCTTAAAAGAAGCACAATTTATCTATTCTAGCCAGGGTCAGGACGTGAGTGATAAGCATATCGAAATTGTTATCCGCCAGATGTTGTCCCGGGTGAAAATTGTAGAAACTGGCGACAGTGATTTGTTGGTGGGTTCGATTGAGGATCGAGTACGCTTTGAAGTTATTAGGGCAAAGCTTAAAAAAGAAGGCAAGCGGCCACCCGAATCGACCGAATTACTATTAGGGGTAACTAAAGCTTCTTTGACTACGCCTAGCTTTTTATCGGCGGCTTCTTTTCAAGAAACTTCCCGGGTTCTAATTGATGCTTCCATAGTTGGTAAAACTGATGAGTTGCGGGGTCTTAAGGAAAATGTGATTATCGGTAAATTGATTCCCAGTGGTACAGGATACCGAAATAAGGCAGGGATAGAGGCCAAATAGTAAAGATTATTGCTTTTCCAAGAGAAAAACTGGCATATACCAGTTTTTCTTTTTGGCCAAGTTATATATAATAGAAATAGTATGATTTCATATTTAAAAGGAAAAATTAAATTAGTCAGAGAAGGTTTTGTTATTTTAGAAGTGGGTGGAGTGGGTTATCGTGTTTATACCACTCATAAAGCATTGAGTGGGATCAGAGGTGCGGAGGAGGAAGTCGAATTGTTTGTTTATCAACATATTCGGGAAGATGCCCTCAATCTTTTCGGGTTTTTAACGATGGCAGAGTTAGAATTTTTCGAGATTATCACCTCAGTTTCTGGTGTTGGGCCACGGGTAGGTTTAGCTGTTTTAGAAATATCTTCCGTTGATGATATCAAGCAGGCAATTGGCACTTCTAATGTCGATTTTATAACGCGAGTGCCAGGGATCGGACGGAAAAGGGCCGAACTGATTATTTTGGAACTCAAGAACAAAATGGACGTTTTGGTGGATGGCAATAAAGTGATGGCCTCGGAAAAAGATGGTGACGCTATCAATGCTCTGATGCGTCTAGGTTATAGTAGACAAGAGGCGAAACTGGCTCTGGAAGGTATATCGGATGATGTTAAGGATGTGGGGGAGAAGGTGAAATTAGCTTTGCAGGGAATTGGTAAAAAGTAATATGGACAGCAAAGAAATCAAAGACAAAAATCAGTGGAATAGCTTTTTACTATGCAATGACGCTCATCTCCTACAATCTTGGCAGTGGGGACAGTTCCAAGAGCAATGTGGCCGGCCGGTTTGGCGACTAGCAGTCGGGGACAACGCTAAGATTTTAGCTGTTACCCAAGTGATAAAGTATGAGTTGCCGCTGGGAAAAAGTTATTTGTATTGTCCACGAGGACCAGTTGTCGGAGATAGCCAAATTACCAGCCCCCGATCATTATTTGAAAAAATTAAAAAGATAGCTAAACAGGAGAAGGCAATTTTTTTGCGAGTTGATCCGGAAGTGGAAGAAAAATCAGAATTGGCAAAGTTTTTGCGAGAGATGGACTTCAATATGGCGGAGAAACAAGTGCAACCAAAAGATACGTTATTTCTTGATTTAACCAAAAGCGAGGAGGATCTACTAGCTGATATGCACCACAAAGCTCGTTACAATATCCGCTTGGCAGGGCGAAAAGGAGTGGTTATAAGGCGAAGCACTAATACAACTGACGTTAATAAGTTTTATACTTTGATGGAAGTAACTACGGAACGTGATAAGTTTAGCGCTCATCCCCCGGAGTATTACCAAAAGCAGATAGAAATTTTAGGTAGGGACAATTTGCTCAGGTTGTTTTTAGCTGAGCGAAAAGGTGAAATTATCGCTGCCGCCATTGTTTCATTTTTTGGTGATAAGGCCACCTATTTACATGGAGCTTCTAGTCACAAACACCGACGTCTAATGGCTCCACATTTGCTGCAGTGGGAAGCGGTCAAGGAAGCTAAAAAAAGAGGAATGAGACTATATGATTTCGGCGGGATTGCACCGTCAGACGCTGATAATAATCATCCCTGGTCAGGTATTACCCGCTTTAAGCGAGGATTTGGCGGTGAGGAGAAGAATTGGGTGGGGGCGATGGAACTAGTTTATCAGCCAGTTTGGTATCGGGGGTATAATTTACTTAAGAAGTTTAGATAATAAAAAAACATCTAGGAATTGGATGCTTATTTTGGGGAGCTATTGTTGCAAAGTTGCTTCCAATCTCTTTTATACTCTAGCACTTTTTACTTTGGCTAAAATTCAAATTTGGTTCTACCTTCAGTTTGTCCCACGCGTTGAATTTTCCCTCCCGAGCATAATAAAAACCGAGGGCAGCTACCATCGCGGCGTTGTCAGTACAATATTTAACATCCGGGATTAGAAGCTTTACTTCTTCTAGTTCATTTTGTGCTTTTTTTTGCAAAGTCCACCTCAACAAGCGATTAGCTGAAACTCCGCCTCCTATCACAATCATGCGTGCTTGGTGTTCTTGAGCAGCTTTGATTGTCTTAGTAGTTAGCACCTCTGCCACGGCCGCCTGGAAAGAAGCGCAGATATTATTAATAGCTTGCGGAGGGAGTTTGTATTTATTTTTTTTGACTAGACGTAATACGTCAGTCTTTAGTCCCGAAAAACTAAATTCGTATCCTTGCTCCAACATCGGACGGGGGAAGGCGTAGGAGCGGGAATTACCAGAGTTAGCTCGCTCAGCGATCTCGGGGCCACCCGGATAGTCGAGTTTTAACAATTTAGCAATTTTGTCAAAAGCCTCGCCAGCGGCATCGTCGCGAGTGGCACCAATGGTTGTGTGTTTAAGATGATCTTCCATCAAAACCAATTCCGTGTGTCCACCGGAAGCGATCAAGTAAATCAAGGGGAATTTTAGTCCCACTGGCTTCTCTTGGCCATCTTCCTGGAGCTGACTGGCATAAACATGGGCCTCTAAGTGGTTAATACCGACGATATTTTTTTTGGTCGTGTAAGCAAGGCTTTTAGCAGTATCCACCCCCACCAAGAGTGAAGTTACTAATCCCGGACCTTTGGTAACGGCGATTGCATCTATTTTTTTTAGGTTCACCTTGGCTTTTTGCAAAGCTTGGTCGACAATCGGGATAATATTTTTAACATGATCGCGAGCCGCCACCTCGGGCACTACTCCTCCGTAAGGGGCGTGCAATTCAGTCTGTGAGGAAACAATATTGGACAATACTAAACCGCCGTCTTTAACGACAGCGGCGGCAGTTTCGTCACAGGAAGTTTCAACGCCGAGGATGAGCATGGAGATAAAAAATTAATTCTATATTACCTTACACTTCTCTAATTCTTTAGTAAAGCAAAACTCCCGACAACTTCGCCGGGAGTTTTATTAATACTTTAAAGCGGAGATTAATTACTTAATTGCTGTCACATTTGTTCCGCCATAGAAGTCGGGGTGATAAGCATTAAATTCAGCTAGAACAGTTCGTTCGTTATTGTATTTCAACACCTTC
>Ga0180009_10000648_pt1 | contig 46323 bp, 43 predicted proteins | sample OS_PC_MetaG_FD_123537 | JGI IMG/M metagenome (GOLD analysis project Ga0180009, IMG submission 123537) | Groundwater microbial communities from the Aspo Hard Rock Laboratory (HRL) deep subsurface site, Sweden - OS_PC_MetaG | ecosystem: Environmental > Aquatic > Deep subsurface > Groundwater...
CCGCATCAAGGTCGATCGAGACGATCCTGGCATGCGCCCGCTCGGCCAGGCCGAGATAGGCGTGCAGCCCGTCGGCGGGCATCGGGATGTCGTCGATATAGTCCGCCGTGCCGGCGACATGCTTGTGGCCGCTGTCATGCGGCAGCAAACGCTGCATGCTCATGACGCCACCGCCTTGGCCGGCGCCGTGTCGAGATAGACACGCAGCAGCAGGTTCTGTGCCGCCTTCATGCGGTATTCGGCACTGGCCCGCATGTCGGAAATCGGCGAAAAGTCCGCGGCAAAAGCCGGCATGGCGGCAACAACGCTCGCCTCCGTCCACGGCTTGCCAATGAGTGCCGCCTCGACCGCCCTGGCGCGCTTGGGCACCGCCGCCATGCCGCCGAACGCGATGCAGGCGCCGGCGACCCGCCCGTCCCGAACCGTCAGCCGGAAGGCGCCACACAAGGCCGAGATGTCCTCGTCGCGGCGCTTGGTGATCTTGTGCACGGCATAGATGTCGTCCGGCCCGGGCAAGGGCACAGTGATCGATTCGAGGAACTCGCCCGGCTGCCGGTCCTGTTTGCCATAGGCGATGAAATAGTCCTCGAGCTTGAGCCGGCGCCGGTCACCGCTCTTTCTTAGGACGATCTCGGCGCCGAGGGCGATGAAGGCCGGCGGCGTGTCGCCGATCGGCGAACCGTTGGCGATGTTGCCGCCGAGCGTGCCCATGTTGCGCACCTGCTCGCCGCCGATCCGCATCCAGAAATCCTTCAGTTCCGGCAGGTGCGTGGCGACAAACGGCAGCGCCTCCGAATAGGTGACGCCGGCTCCGAAGACCAAGGCACCATCCTCAAGGGCAACGGACTTGAGCTCGGCGAGATGGCCGATGAACACGGCCGGGGAGATGTCGCGCATGAACTTGGTCACCCAGAGCCCGACATCGGTCGCCCCGGCGATGAGGCGCGCCTCCGGCTGGCGCGCGAGCAGCTCGGCCAGCGCCTCGGTGTCGGCGGGAATGGCGAACGCCTTGCCGTCGGTTTCCATTTCGACCGAACTGCCGTCGGCGAAACCGGCCAGAGCCGCGATCACGCTGCCGCGCTCGGCAAGGAAGGGATCGTCCTCCGGCGCGCCGTAATCGCCAAAATGCGCCGCGGCGCGAAAGATCGACTCATAGCCGGTGCAACGGCAGAGATTGCCCTGCAAGGCTCGCGCCACCGCGTTCCGGTCCGGGCGCGGATTCCGCATGTAGAGGGCATAGAGTGCCATGACGATGCCGGGCGTGCAGAAGCCGCATTGCGAGCCGTGATGCTCGACCAGCGCCTGCTGCACCGGATTGAGCCCGCCATCGGCTCCGCGCAGGTGCTCGACGGTCACGACATGGCAGCCGTCGAGTCCGGCGACGAACTGGATGCAGGCAGTCACCGATTCGTAGACCAGTTCGCCCCGGTGCAGACGCCCCACCAGAACCGTGCAGGCGCCGCAATCGCCCTCGGCGCAGCCTTCCTTGGAGCCGGTCAGGCCCTCATCGAGACGGAGGAAGTCGAGCAGGGTCTTGTCGGCTGGCAATGCGGTGAGCCTGACGACCCGATCATTGAGCAGAAACCTGACGTGATCCCGTGTGCCCGCCATGGGTATCAACTCCCGCGATAGGTGGAATAGCCGAACGGCGCCACCAGCAGCGGCACATGATAATGCGCCTGCCAGTTCGTGACTTGGAAACGGACCGGCACGATGCCGAGGAAACCGTCCTCTTCGGTCCGCCCCAGTCCGGCATAATAGCTGCCGACATCGAAGGCGATCTCGTACCAGCCGGGCCTGAGGTCGTCGCCTTCGAGCAGCGGCGCGTCGCAGCGCCCGTCGCCATTGGTCAAAAGGGTCTTGAGTGGTGCGGAGCCGACGTCCGTCAGGAAGCTGAGCGTGAGCCTGAGCCCTCGCGCCGGCATGCCGTTGGCCGTATCGAGCACATGAGTTGTCAGCCTGCCGCCTGCCAAATGCCTCTCCGTTGCCGCCGAACCGCCGGCGCGAGTGCGCGAGGCGCAATCCGGTCCTCGGGACTGCGCCTGCGACATAAACCGATCGGAGCGAAAATCTCAATCGTTCCGCTCGGGCCGCGTCCTCGGCAATGGAAACATTAGCCGCTTCATTTGCTCTTGGAATTGCAAAAATAAAGAGCATGCTGCTCTCGGTTCGGCAGCGATCCATGGGAAAACATCAGATGACGAGTGCGAAAGCCAGGCCGGAACGGCCACGGGACAAGGCATTGGCGCCGCAATTGCTGGCGCGCGTCTTCCACCAGCCGGCGCTGGTCTATTTCATCGCCGTGGCCCGCCACGCCTCGATTCGCGAGGCGGCGCGCCAGCTCGATATCGCGTCCTCGGCCGTCACGCGCCAGATCGCCCTGCTCGAGGACGCGCTCGGAATGGCCCTGTTCCACCGCACCCGCAAGAGCATGCGCCTGACCACAGCGGGCGAAATCCTTTTCCGCCACGCCCAGCGCCTGGCATCGCCGATGGACGCGGCAATCAGCGAACTCGAAATGCTCCGGGGTCTCAAGACCGGCGTGGTTCGCGTTGCGGCGGTCGAAAGCGTCGGTCTCTCCTTCCTGCCGGCACTGCTTTCCGAGTTCAGCCGCCGGTTTCCGCGCCTGCATCTCGACATCTCGATCCTGTCGGCGGAATCGGTCATTGCCGAAATCGCTGCCGAACGCGTCGAGATCGGCTTCGGCTTCCTGTCCGGTCCGCCCCTGGGCGTCGAGATCGTACAGCGGCGCGACGTGAGGGTCGGCGTGGTCATGCGCCCGGACCATCCCCTCGCCGCGACCGAGCATATCGTCATCGCCGATTGCCTCACGCACGGGTTGGCCATCCCGCGGCCGGAAATCTCGATCCGCCAGGTCGTCATGCCCTTCATGCAGCGGGCCGCCGACCTGCTGCCGCCGGTGGTCGAGGTCAATTCGATCCGCATGCTGGTCGAGCTCGCCCTCAATGGCGGCCATGTCTCGATCATGACGCCCATCGGCGCCCAGCACGAGATCGCCGCTGGCCGCCTCATCTTCCGGCCGCTCGAGGACAAGGGCCTGCCGACCAACCGCTTCGGCATCCTCATCCATCCGGTCAATGCCCTCTATTTCGCCCCGGCGGTGTTCTTCGAACACGCCAAGGCCTATTTCGACACTCTCGACTTTCCCGGGTCGGTCTGATCGGATGGACGCGGGAGGACCGAGATCGGCCGTAGTTCGTCAAGGAGACCATTCATGACCCGCTATCCCCGCAACATGCATGGCTATGGCGCCAACCCACCCGATCCGAAATGGCCTGGCGGCGCCAGGATAGCGGTGCAGTTCGTCCTCAATTACGAGGAAGGTGGCGAGAACTGCGTCCTGCATGGCGACGCCGCCTCCGAGGCCTTCCTGTCCGAAATCGTCGGCGCGGCGCCATGGTCCGGCCAGCGCCACTGGAACATGGAATCGATCTACGAGTACGGCGCCCGCGCCGGTTTCTGGCGCCTCTATCGCCTGTTCACCAAAAAGAAGGTGCCGGTCACCGTCTACGGCGTCGCCACGGCCCTGTTGCGCGCCCCGGCCCAGGTCCGAGCCATGCAGCAAGCCGGCTGGGAGATCGCCAGCCATGGCCTCAAATGGGTCGAACACAAGGACATGGATGCGCAAACCGAGCGCGCGCAAATAAACGAGGCGATCAAGCTCCACACCATCGCCACAGGCGAGCGCCCGGATGGCTGGTATACCGGGCGCTGCTCGGTCAATACCGTCGATCTCGCCTCCGAGGAGGGCGGGTTCGCCTATGTCTCGGATACCTATGACGACGATTTGCCCTATTGGCGCGCCCACAAGGACAAGCCGCAGCTCATCATCCCCTATACGCTCGACGCCAACGACATGCGCTTCGCCACGCCCCAGGGCTTCAGCTCGGGCGACCAGTTCTTCGCCTATCTCAAGGACGCCTTCGACACGCTCTATGAGGAGGGCAAGGCCGGCAGCCCGAAGATGATGTCGATCGGACTGCATTGCCGGCTAATCGGACGGCCGGGCCGCACCGCCGCCCTCGCCCGCTTCATCGACTACATCCAGTCCCACAAGAAGGTCTGGATCGCCCGGCGCATCGACATCGCCCATCACTGGATGAAAAAACACCCCTACAAAGCTCCAAACCTGGTGCCGACCCGCCTCGACCGCGAAAGCTTCATTGCCTGGTTCGGCTCGGTCTTCGAGCACTCGCCCTGGATCGCCGCGCGCAGTTTCGACTACGAACTCGGTCCAGCCAACGACACGGCAACGGGGCTGCATTTCGCCATGCGCAACCATTTCCGCGCCGCCACTCCGCAGGAACGGCTCGAGGTGCTGAAGGCCCATCCCGATCTCGGCAACACGCTCGCCAAGGCCGAACGCCTGACAGAAGCCTCGGCATCCGAGCAGCAGACGGCCGGGTTGACGGCCCTGACCGAGGCCGAGCATGCCCGCCTGACCGAACTCAACGCCGCCTATGTCGAAAAATTCGGCTTTCCCTTCATCATCGCCGTGCGCGACAATACCAAGCCGGAAATCCTCGCAGCCTTCGAAAAGCGCGCAACCAACGATCACCAGACCGAATTCGCCGAAGCCTGCCGGCAGGTCGAACGCATCGCCGAACTGCGGCTCAAGGACATGCTGCCGGAATGAGTCGGTTGGGGTGGAGCTACACGCGCTGCGCCGCAGCCTTTGACGGAGGCGGCACCCCTCATCCGGCGCTTCGCGCCACCTTCTTCCGCAAGGGGAGAAGGGAAATAGCCGCGGCGCTTGCAGCGTTCCGGATTGCCGCGCGGCCTACACTTCGAATTCCAGCATCATCGGCCGGTGGTCGGACACGACCGGTTCCGCCGGCACGTCGAAATCGATCACCTTCACGGTGGGCGACACCAGCAGGTAATCGGCAAATCGCTCGGGCTTCTCATAGAGCGCGGTGCGCGTGTCGGCGAAGCCGCGCGTTGTGACGAGGTCGATCAGCCCCGCTGCAGCCAGTATTTCGAAGGTCCTGCTGTCCGGCTGAAGGTTGAGATCGCCGCAAAAGACCACCGGATCGCCCTTCTGGCGCACGGCCGAGATCAGCCCGACGATCTTTTCGGCCTGGGCCATGCGATCCGGCGTGTCGTGCTTGCCGGCGGGATCGCGCAGCCCGTGCAGTTGCGCTACCACGAAAGCCTGTTGCGTCTCCGGATCGAAGAGCCGAAGCACATGCATGTTGCGCGGCACCGGCGGCTCGCCCCAGCCGTCCGGCCGGTAGGCTCCATGCGCGAAGGCCTGCACCTGTTCGAGGATGGCGATGTCGCGATGAACAAAACTGGCGAGCCCGAAGCGCGACCGGTAGGCCCGGCCGGCCTCATCGAAGAGCTCGCCCTGCATGGCCGGACAGAACAGGGCGAAATGTCCGTCGAGCACCTTGGCCATATCGGCGAAAAGGTCGGCCTGCTGCGGCAGGTCAAAGCCATGCCCCTTGAAGAACAAGCGCCGCGGCGAGGCATCGACCGCCGAGGTTACTTCCTGCAACAACAGGATGTCCGGCCGGACCCTATCGATCAGGTTCTTCAGCGGCTCGAAAATGTTGCCGCCCCAGGCATTGAGGCTCATCAGGCGCATGGCCGTCTCCGCGTTCTGTGCAAGGCTTGCCCGACTCGTCGGCGATCACAATACCGGATGCGCCCTTCATGGTGGGCGCAGCGCGGATTGGCCCTCTTGCCGCCATGGCGAGCCTTGGATTAACTGCCGGTGCAGTGTCAGGAGTGCGCCATGTACCATCTCGATATCGGCAACAAGAATTATTCTTCCTGGTCGCTTCGGCCCTGGGTTCTTTTAAAGGCGCTCGACATCCCCTTTTCGGAGGACGTCATCCCCTTCCACGACCACGAGGCCTGGGCCGCCTATCGCAAACTGGCGCCGAGCGGGCTGGTGCCGCTCCTGCAGGACGGCGAGCTGCTGATCTGGGATTCGATCGCCATCGCCGAATATCTCGCCGAACGCCACAAGGGCGTGTGGCCGCGAGACGCGCGGGCCCGCGCCTATGCCCGATCCGCCGCTGCCGAAATGCATTCCGGCTTTTCCACCCTGCGCGCTGTCTGCGGCATGAATATCGGTGTTCGCGTCACCCTCAACGATGCCGCCAAGGCAAGGCTCGCGGCAGATCTCGCCCGGATCGAGGTGCTGTGGTTGGAGGGATTGGAGCGGTTCGGCGGGCCCTATCTCGGCGGCGACCGGTTTTCCGCCGCCGACGCCTTCTTCTGCCCGGTCGCCTTCCGCGTGCAGACCTATGGCATCGCCCTTTCAGATAAATGCCGAGCCTATGTCGACACGCTTTTGGCCCATCCCGCCATGCGCGAATGGTACGAAGCCGGGCTCAGAGAGCCGTTCCGCGACTGGCCGCACGAGGACGAAATCGCCGCTGCCGGTACGCTGACCGCGGATTTCCGCGCGCCTGGCATCAATCCGCGTCCGGAATCGCGCCCGTGAATTTAAAATCCTATGCATCGCCGCCGGGCGGCCTGCCACCGCAGACCCAGCTCCTCAGCGGGCGCGCCGTTTTCAAGCCGGCCTACGCCTTCATCCCCAAAGGAGTGATGACGGATATCGTCACTTCAGCGCTGCCGCACTGGAAAGGCGAGCGCGCCTGGATTCTCGCGCGGCCGCTCAGCGGCTTTGCCGAGACCTTTTCGCAGATGATCGTCGAACTGTCGCCGCACGGCGGCAGCGACCGGCCGGAATCCGATCCAGAGGCCGAAAGCGTGGTGTTCGTCACCGGCGGCACGCTGACCCTGAGCTTGCAAGGCAAGCAAAACACCCTCCTGCCAGGCGCCTATGCCTATCTGCCGCCCGGTTGCGACTGGACTATCCGCAACCATGCCGATCCGGTCGCGCGCTTTCACTGGATTCGCAAGCGCTATCAGCGCGTCGAGGGCATCGCATTGCCCGATCCCATCGTCGATCACGAAAACGATCATGCCCCGGTCGGCATGGTCGACACCGACGGCGCCTGGGCCACCACCCGTTTCGTCGATCCGGTCGACATGCGCCACGACATGCATGTCAATATCGTCACTATCCGGCCCGGCGCCGTGATCCCCTTCATGGAGACCCATGTCATGGAGCACGGCCTCTATGTGCTGCAGGGGCGCGGCATCTACCGGCTCAACGAGGACTGGATCGAGGTCGAGGCCGGCGATTTCATGTGGCTGAGGGCCTTTTGCCCGCAGGCCTGCTATGCCACTGGCAGCGAGCCTTTCCGCTATCTGCTCTACAAGGACGTCAACCGCCTGCCGAGGCTGTCGCCATGACCGAAATTCGCCCGAGGAACCTGACGCGCGAGGGCTTTGCTCCCTTCGGCGATGTCATTGAGATCGACGAGGTGGTCGCCAACCAGCCGATCAATGGCGGGTCCACCCAGCGCTTCGACCTCGCCACCGCGACCATCAGCGGCACCAATGCTCAAGTGCAGATTTCCATGGCGCGGGCAAAACCATTCTCGCTGCCCTATGAACTGAAAATGGTCGAGCGCCATCCCCACGGCTCGCAGGCTTTCGTGCCGGTCCGGCCGGCACGCTTCCTTGTTGTGGTGGCACCCGATGAAAACGGCAAGCCGGGCATGCCCCAGGCTTTCCTGGCCGGGCCCGGCCAGGGCATCAACTACCACCAAGGCACCTGGCACGGCGTCCTGACCGCGCTCGACGCCGAGACCGATTTCATCATCGTCGACCGCAAGGGCGATGAACCAAACTGCGATACCGTCACCTTCGACACGCCCTTTTCGGTTTTGGCATGACCGCCGATGCCGCGCTCGCCGCCCGCCTGCTCGACGTGATCGCAGACGAAATCGTTCCGCTGACGCGCAAGGGCGTCGCCATGGGCAACAAGCTGTTCGGCGCAGCCATCCTCAAGAAATCAGACCTGTCGCTGGTCATCGCCGAGACCAATAACGAGACCGAGAACCCGCTCTGGCACGGCGAGATGCACGCGATCAAACGGCTTTACGAGCGGCCGCGCGACAGCCTGCCCGACCCGAAGGACTGCATATTTCTCGCGACCCACGAACCATGCTCGCTCTGCCTTTCCGCCATCACCTGGGCGGGCTACGACAATTTCTACCACCTGTTCTCCCACGAGGATTCGCGCGACAGCTTCGCCATCCCGCATGATCTCAAAATCCTCAAGGAGGTCTTCACCCTCGATCCGGGCGGCTACAAAGGGCAAAATGCCTTCTGGACGGCGCACCCGATCAAGAAGCTGATCGCCGCCCTGCCCGACAAAGAGCGTCTGCCGCTGCAAGGCCGCGTCGGCGACATCGCCGCGCTCTATGACGCGTTGAGCGCCGTCTATCAGGCGCGAAAGGGCGACGCCGGCATTCCCCTGGCCTGATCAGTCGGCGATCAGCACGACGTTGCGCGTCCCGCCGGCGCGGCCGAGATCGAGTGCGACGAGATCGACCCCTTCGGCTTCGAGCAGCGCGTGGGCGCCGAGATAGCCGATATCGAGGATGGCCTTGCCGTCGATGGCAACGAGCCGGTCCGCAACGGCAATGCCGGCCCGCGCCGCCGGCGAGCCTGGATCGACCTGGACGATTTTTGCGGCATCGGTCAGGTCGAGCTGCAGGCCCCATTTCTCGCGGGCATTGATGAAGTTCGGTGGCGTTTCGTAGCGTTCGAGGACAAAGGCCGAGTCCTCGGCGTCGATCGTCACCCGGAAATGCCGCCAGAAGCTGCCGCCGATCGCCTGCCAGGCGCCAAGCTGCGCCAGTTCGCCGGTCACGCAGGCATCCGCCGCAAGGCACATGCGCGTGATCTCGAACAGTCTTGATATCTCGTCCTTCTGCATCGAAAAGGCGATTTCGCCGCCGGCCGGCACCGCCGCGTCGCCGAGCGCTGCCAGCGTGTCCGCATCCAGCCGCACAAAGGACGAACCGGTATCGAACAGGATGCGCTCGATGTCGTGTCCGCCCGTTTCGGCCCGCCCGAACGGTCGGACATCGTCGGGCCGGGTCTCCACCGCGATACGCGCCGCCCCCGCCCCGGGCTCGCGCCCGAAAACGAGCTGGCGCTTCTCATAATCGATGCTGACCGGCAGGGCGGCGAGCAGGTTGTAGCCGATCAACCCGTTGATGGCGCCAGGCGTGTCGCGCGATGCGGTGTAGCGCGATTGGGGCATGGCCGCGATAAGCCATTCGAAACACAGCCCGTTCGAAAAGCACAGGTCCTTGATGAACGGCGAGCCGACATCGCTGTTGAGGTTGAGCACCGTGGCGCCGCTGTCGACGAGCAGGTTGAGCCGGACATCGCCGTTGACGACAACGCTGACGACCGGATGCACGCCGCGCACCAACTGGAACGGCACCGGAGTGTCGAGCGCACCTTCGGGATAGCGCAGGTAGAACGGTCCGGCGAGGCCGGCTGGCGTCAATTCGACCCGCACCTCGTCGGCGAGGGCCGGACCGACCAGAGCCACAAAGGCGGCAACACATGCCGCCGCGGCGCGGCGCGGCGCGATCAAGCCGGCCCGGTCACGCTTCGCGCGCCGCCCAGTTCATGCCGCGCCGGATCATGGTCGCCATTTCCGGCACGTCGAACTCTTCCGCCTTGTGCCCGAGGGCGCAGTAGAACACCCGGCCATGGCCGTAATGACGCTTCCAGGCGACCGGCATGACGACACCGTCGATCCAGAAGGCGTGCTCGCCGGTAAAGGTCGTCGTGGCGAGGATCTCGTTGGACGGATCGTAATGCAGGTAATACTGCTCGGAGGTGTAGTCGAAATCCGATATGCCATGCATGATCGGATCGTCGGGCCGGGTGATGTTGACGCGATAATCGATGATATTGCCGGGATGGGCCACCCACTGGCCGCCGGTGATGAAATGATATTCGACGCAGTCGCGGAACGCGTCGGTCATGCCGCCGTGATGCCCGGCTATGCCGACCCCGCTTTCGATCGCCTTGGCGAGGTTTTGTACCTCTTCCTTCTCGATCTTGGACATGGTGAAGACCGGGACGATCAGCGACAGCTTCATGATGTCGGGATCGGCAAAGGCCTTGGTGTCGGTTTCGATGCGGACGGAGAAACCGTCCTCGTGCAGCCATCGCCTGTAGATCTGCGCGCATTTCTCCGGATCATGGCCTTCCCAGCCACCCCAGACAATCATCGCTTCCCGCATGAACCGTCTCCCCTTTGCCCCGGGATTTGGCGCTAGCAAATCCGGTTCACCGGAAAAGCGCAAGCGCTAACGCGCCGTCGCCCGCGTCGGTTCAGCGCGGCGAAAAAGCCCAGACCTTGAGCACGGAGAAATTGACGCCGGCCGTCGCGACGAAAACCAGCATCACCGTGGTCAGATGCGGCAGGCCGACAACGCCATGGGCGAGCTGGGAGAACAGCGCCGCCAGCGCCACCACCGCCATCTGTACGGCCGCATAGCGCGACAGGGTCCGAAGGTGCGGCATTTCCGCGGAAAAGCAGAAGCGCAGATGCACCTGATAGACCGGCACGAGCAACGAAGCCGCCAGCAGAAAACGCATCTGCCAGGCCGCGATCTCGGGGAAGGCGGGCACAAAGCTCTGTTCGAGGCCGGCATAGGCTAAAAGGGCGCCGACGCCGATGACGACGAACCGAACCAGCGCGCCCGTCAGCGCATGCGCCTGCCGGCGCGCGGCAATCGTGCCCGGCGTTTCGGTGAAGATGAAAGAGGACGGGATCATGAATACGCTCCGCAACCGGCTACGCCCGGCATGATGCGCCCGCATTGGTGGTTAAAAAGTGAATGACGCACGTCATGTTCAGGGAGCGGCCGCCCGCCGCCCCGGAACATGGTCGATCCGTCGTTCGTCCGTTGCGTCAGACCGACTGGGCCGCGTTGTGCCGATCGGCGGCGATGGCGAGGTCGAGTACCCTTTGCAGCTCGGCGGCATGACGGAAACCCGGTTCGCGCGTCACCCCCGATTTCACCGCCCGGGCGAAACTCTGATAATTGGTCTCGACCGGCTTGGCGGCGATCTCGGTCCAGGCCGCCTTTTCGAGGTTCCTGTCGAGGCACACGCGCAGTTCGGTGCCGTCGAGCCGGTGGGTCAGTTCGAGCCCGCCCTTTTCGCCGTAGAGCCTGAGCTTCAAGTCGTTGAAATGCCCGCTCGCCCAGCGCGAGGCGTGCATGACGCCGATGGCGCCGTTCTCGAAGCCCAATGACATGACGAAGCTGTCGTTTGCGTCGAGCACATACTCCCCGATCCGGTCGCCCGGCGCCTTGGGGAAGGTATGCAGGCGACAAAAGACCTCGGTCGGCGCCATGCCGGCGGCAAAGACGGCGAAATCGAGAATGTGGATGCCGATATCGCCGAGCACGCCGTTCGACCCATGTGCCGTCGACAGGCGCCAGAGCCATTGAGGATCCTTGTCCCAATGGCCCCAGAGCGGCTGGGTCAGCCAGGATTGCAGATACGAGGCTTCGATATGGCGGATGGTGCCGAGCTTGCCGCTTTCGACAAGCGCCCGCGCCTTGTGGAGCTGGGCGACGTTGCGGTAGCTGAGATTGACCATGTTGACGAGGCCCTTCGCCTCGGCGGCATCGGCCATCTCGCGCGCGTGGGCGTAGTCGGTGGCGAGCGGCTTCTCGCAGAAGACGTGCTTGCCGGCGGCGAGGCACTTCATCGTCGTCTCGTGATGAACCGCGTCGGGCGTGACATTGGCCACCGCGTCGAACCTGCCCCAGTCGAGCGCATCCTCGAGCGAGGTGAAGGTTTTCTGGATGTTGTAGGTCCCGGCAAAGGCCGTGACGACCTCCGGCCGCGTGTCGACGCAGGCCACCACCTTGACGCCGCGGATGGCGGCGAAATGACCGGCGTGACCGCGCGCCATGCCGCCGGTTCCAAGAATGAGAAGACGCATCGTCGTGCCCCCGGAAACGCGCTCTAATGCACCGACGGCCCGCGCGCCGTGATCTTTTCGGGCGCCCGGTCGACCGGCACCTCCGGCGCGTCGCCCGGCTTGGCGATGCGCGGCTGCGGGTTGAATGCCCACCGGACCGCATTGCGCAGCACCTGGCCGACCCTCTTGTCGTGATAGGTCGGATAGGCCTCGTGCCCGGGCCGGAAGTAGAAGATGTTGCCGGCGCCCCGCCGGTAGGTCAGGCCGGAGCGGAACACCTCTCCGCCCTGGAACCAGGAGATGAACACCGTTTCGAGTGGCTCCGGCACCGAGAAGGGCTCGCCATACATTTCCTCGGTCTCGAGCTCGAAGTTTTCCCCCAGGCCGGCGGCGATCGGATGGCGCGGGTTGACCACCCAGACGCGCTCGCGCTCGCCGGCCTCGCGCCACTTGAGGGCGCAGGGCGCACCCATGAGCTTGCGGAAAATCTTCGAGAAATGCCCCGAATGCAGGACGATGAGCCCCATGCCGCCCCAGACCCGCGCCGCGACGCGCTCGACGATGGCGTCGTCGACCTCGTCATGGGCGGCATGACCCCACCACAACAGCACGTCGGTCTCATCAAGCGCCGCCTCGGTCAAACCGTGCTCCGCATCCTGGAGCACCGCCGTCTTGACGGCGATGTCGCCCTCGGCGCCGAGCGCCGCGGCGATGGCGACATGCATGCCGCCGGGATAGAGCGCCTCCACGTCCTTGTTGTTGCGTTCATGCACGAACTCGTTCCACGCGAGCGCCCTGATGGTCATCTGCTGAGCCTTTCGGGAAAAGTGCGGACATGCGCGCGCAGGATCGACCGTCTCCGGTCCGGGTTCGTCGACTGCGCCAACACGGCCGTTTCGGCTTCGGAAATGCGCCGCGCGTTCCTTGCGGATCGCGACGCGTTTCGCCCACTCAAATCGCTTTGAATTGCTCTGTCAATGTGGATGCGGCCGGGTCGGCGGGTTTTTTCATGCCCCCCTGATCGCCCGCCGGTAAAGGTGCCAGCTGGCATGCCCGAGCACCGGGAAGATCACCAGAAGACCGACAAACAGCGGCGCCAGAGCGATGAAAGCCAGCGCCATGACGAAAAGGGCCCAGACCAGCATGACGGCCGGATTGCGCGCCACCGTCTTGACGCTGGTGATCATGGCGGTGACGAAATCGCGCTGGCTGTCGATCAGCAGTGGCATGGCGATGACCGTGATCGAGAATAGTGCCGCCGCCAGAACCGCCCCGACCGCCGTGCCGACGCCGAGAAACATCAGCCCTTCCTGGCTCGTCGTCACCACCTTGACAAAACCCCCGATCGTCGACGGCGACTTGAAGCCAAGGAACAGGGCGATGAGGATGCGGATCTGGTAGAGCCAGATCCAGAACACGAACAAAACGACGAAGGCCATCCAGCCGAGCTGGCCTTCGCGCTGGCGGAACACGAAGACCAGGACGCCGCTCCATGTGAGCTCCTCTCCGGCTTCGAGCCTGCGGCTGACCTCATAGAGCCCGGCGGCGGCGAACGGTCCGATGAGGGGAAAGCCGATACCGATCGGGATGATCAGCCACAATTCGCCGAACCAGGTCAGAAACGCCAGGGCCAGAAGTCCGCCCGCCGCGAAGACACCGCCGAAGAACAGCCCATAGAGCGGCGCTTTGCGGAAATCGGCGAGCCCGGACGTGAGCGCGGCACCGAGATCGGCGAAATCGAGCGCGAGAACCTCGGGTTGCGGCCGCCGAGCAGCCTGTGTGCCGGATTGTTCGTTCAACGCGTCCCCCCGATTGCGGCGTCGACAAGGTGTGCGACCATGTCAGAATTTGCCGGTTTGGCAAATGCGGGATGGCGGGGCCAATGGCACTGCCGCCGCCGCCGTCATTGCGAGCGTCCGAAGGACACGCGGCAATCCAGAAGGCATCATGCGCCGGCGCTGGCTGCTCCTGGATTGCTTCGTCGCTCCGCTCCTCGCAATGACGTCGAGTTTCTCAGCGAGGACAGCTTCCGTACTCAGCGCAGGTATTTCGGCGCGAAACGCACCCTGGGCTTGGCCTCGGCCGGGCCGAGATGGTGCATCAGCCGCCGGTAGACGAGGTTGGACAGGAAAAAGATCGCCAGCGAGATCGCGAGGAAATAGAGCGCCGCCACCGAGAAATGCAGGAAGGCGTTGTAGTCGCGCTCGAACAATTCGCCCGCCTTGTTCATCAGGTCTTTCTGTTCGTTGATCACCGGCAGGGTGAAATAGACGAGCGTAGTGGCATGGAACAGGAACACCACTTCATTGGTATAGGCCGGCCAGGCGAGGCGCAGCATGTTGGGCCAGACCACCGCCCTGAAGGTCTGGAAACGCGACAGCCCGAACGCGCGCGCCGCCTCGATCTCGCCCCTGGGCAGGGTCTTGAGGGCGCCATAGAAGATTTCGGCCGAATAAGCCGTCGTGTTGAGGGCCAGGACGAAGGTGCCGAGAAACAGCGGGTGCAGCACCAGCCAGTCGAGCCCGTTCGGCTTCCACACGCTGATATTGAGCGACAGGGCCAGCGAATAGAACATGAAGAGCTGGATGAACAGTGGCGAGCCGCGAAAGGCGTAGATATAGGCACCGGCCAGCGACGAGCCGATGCGGCTGCGCGAGGCGCGGACCAGCGCCAGCGCCACCGCCAGCACGAAGCCGAGCGGGATCGAGGCCGCGGCGAAATAGATGTTGTAAAGCGATGGCTTGGCGAGAGTAGCGATATCGTCGAGGAATGGCTGCATGTCAGCCCTCCGCCACGACGCCGCGCCCCACCCGTTCCCTGAGCCAGGCAAAGCCGCGTTCGCTCAGGAAGGTGAGGATGATGTAAAAGACGAACAGCACCAGATAGTAGCGCCAGCGCCAGTCGGGATGCACGAGCCCCGCCGTCGGCACGAAGTTCGGCGCACCAAGCCGTTCGGCCCAGAGCACAATGTCGGGGATTTGCAGGAGCGACAGAAGCGAGGTCGACTTGATCAGCAGCATCCAGACATTGGAAAGCCCCGGCAGGGCGTAGATCCACATCTGACGCACCTGAAAACGCCAGAACACCTGATTGCGGCTGAACCCGTAGGCGCGCGCCGCCTCGAGCTGGCCCTTGGGCACGGCGTTCATGGCGCCGTTGATGACATTGGCGGTGAAGGCGCCGTAGACGATACCCAGCGAGACGCTGGCCAGAATGAGATATTCGGTGGTGGACAGGAACCAGTTGGCCTCCATGCAGGGCGGCCAGGAGCCCGCACGCGCCGCCACCGCCTCGGGCGAGCACACCTGAGTGGAAATCAGCCATTCGACCAGCTGCTCGAAGGCGAGCGGGAAAAACAGAAAGAACAGGACGTCCGGCACGCCCCGGACGATATTGGCATAAGCCAGGCCGGCGATCCGCAGCGGCCGGAAGCGCGCGCGCAAAAGACCCGCCCCGCCCAGGCCGAAACCGAGCCCGATCAGGGCGCCGAATATGGCGGCAAGGATGGTGAAGCGGAACGAGGCATACCAAGCCAGATGCTTGCCATTGCCCAGATAGCCCAGCCAGAAGCCGAGGTCTTCGCCGAAGATATCAATCAGCCAGTCCAGCGGTCTTACCCCGCATTGCGCGCCTTCGTGCGACCGATCTGCCGGCTCGCCTAGCGAAAGCGCGGTTTTCCAAAACCCGTTGTCGGAGTCGCGATGCGCGGGCGGAACGCTGCTTTCGCGTTCCCCGGCCACCCCAAGGGCGGGACAGGTGGTCCTGCCCCGCCTTGTGTTCGCTACAAACGCACGCTCAGAACGTGTTGGGCGGATCGAACCACTTGACGATCAGTTCGTTGAGCGAGCCGTCCGCCTTCATCGCGGCGATGGCAGCGTTCAGCTTGCCTTCGAGCTCGTCGTCGTCCTTGCGCAGGCCGGCGCCCACGCCACCGCCGATCATCACGTCGGGGCCGGCGATCTTGAGCGCGCCGCCTGAGGCATTGACGATCGGGTCGAGATAGCCGCCATCGGCCAGAACGACATCGACATTGCCGGCGCTGAGGTCGGCGATCGACTGGTCGGCGGTCTCGAACGACAGAATGGTGTTGCCGGCGCCGAAAGTGGCCTCGGCATAGGCGGCCTGGATGGTCGCGCCCTGAACGCCGATCTTGAGGCCGCTCATCGCATCGAAGTCGACGGCGGAGTCACCGGCAACGGCAAATTTCGACGGATCGGGCGGGTAATAATTGTCGGAGAAATCGATCGTCTCCTTGCGCTCGTCGGTGATCGACATGCCGGCGATGATGGCGTCGTAGTTGCCGGCCAAAAGGTTCGGAATGATGGTGTCCCATTCATTGACGACCCATTCGCACTCGAGCGCGGCGCGCACGCACAATTCATTGCCCAGTTCGATCTCGAAACCATCGACTTCGCCGGCGTCGTTGACGAAGTTCCACGGTGCATAGGCGCCTTCCGTGCCGAGGCGAACGGTTTGGGCCGCCGCTCCGCCGGTCATTGCGGCAGCGAAGGCCGCCGCCAGAAGAATGTGCTTCATAGTCCAGACTCCCTGTTTGAGTTTGTGATTGTTGGTATTGGATGGCCCTGCTGGCTGTGGCCAGCCGCAGCGAGGAATTGCTGCAGCCGCTCGGAACGCGCCTTGCCGAACACATCGGCGACCGTGCCGTTTTCCTCGATCATCCCCTGATGCAGGAAGATGACGCGGTCCGACACTTCCTTGGCGAAGTCCATGTCGTGGGTGACCAGAAGCATGGTCCGGCCTTCCTCGGCCAGATCCTTGATCACCCGCAACACCTCGCCTTCGAGCTCGGGATCGAGTGCCGAAGTCGGTTCGTCGAACAACATGAGCGCCGGGTTGATACACAGCGCCCGCGCGATGGCGGCCCGCTGCTGCTGGCCACCCGAAAGCTGCGCCGGATAGGCATGGGCCTTGTCGGCGATGCCGACCTTTTCGAGCATGGCAATGGCTTCGTCCCGCACCTCGTCGACGTCCCGCTTTTCCACGCGCAGCGGCGCCTCCATGACATTTTGCAGGATCGTCATATGCGCCCACAGGTTGAACGACTGGAACACCATGCCGAGCTTGGAGCGGATGCGCCGCAGCTGCTTTTCATCGGCCGGCTCGCGCCCGCGCCGGCCGGTTTTCATCCGGATTTCCTCACCGTCGAGCAGAACCGAACCCTCGTCGGGAACTTCGAGCATGTTGATGCAGCGCAAAAGCGTCGACTTGCCCGATCCCGACGAGCCGATCAGCGAAATGACTTCGCCCGCCTGGGCGGCAAAACTGACGCCGCACAGCACTTCCAGCGATCCGAAACGCTTGTAAACGTCCTTGATTTCGACAACAGCAGCCATAGGCACCCAACTCGCACGCAATGGATCGAAAGAAACCAGAAGAACGCCTTTCGGGAAAGCTTTTTTCAACCATACGGTCAAAACGTAGCGGCGGCAGCCGTTCGGCCGTCGCTTACTCGGCCGCCTCGGAGCCTTCGCCGGTCACGGCGAGCGGCAGGGTGACGACGCACACGGTGCCGCCGCCCTGGCGCGGTTCGAAATGCATGGCGCCGCCGAAATCGTTGAGAATGGACTGACTGATCGACAGGCCGAGCCCGATGCTGTAGCCGTCGGCCTTGGTCGTGACGAACGGCTCCGACAGTTTTTTGGCGAGCTCCTCGGGCATGCCGGGGCCGGTATCCCATACGGCGATCGTCGCCGCATTGTCACCGGTCGACAGGATGATGCCGACGGCGCGCTCGACCTGTCCAGTCACGGCATCAAGGGCGTTGAGCAACAGGTTGACCAGCACCTGTTCGAGCCGGACCGGATTGCCCATCACCTCCACATGCCGGTCGAGACCGGCGGTCGAGATCGTCACGCCGATTTCGCGGGCGCGGGTTTCGACCAGTTCCAGCGCCGCCTTGACCGAGGCGGCGAGCGCCATTCGGCTAGCTTCGCCGCGATCCTTTTTCGAAAAGGACCGCAGATGGCGGATGATGTGCTGGATGCGCCAGATCAGGCTCTGCGCCCGCGCCACGAGTTCGCCGGCGCTGGCGGTTTCGCCCGCCTCGAGCCGCCGTTCCACCGCCTTCAGCGTCGCAGCCAGCGCCGTCACCGGCTGGGACACTTCATGGGCGAGCGCCGCCGACATCTGGCCAAGGGCCGCCAGCTTGGCGGCCTGCACCAGATCCTGCTCGGTTTCGCGCAGGTTCTGCTCGGTGCGCCGGCGGATGCTGATTTCCTCGGCGAGCTCGCGGGTGCGTTCCTCGACCTGCTTTTCGAGCAGCGCGCTCTGCTCGGCCCTGAGACGTTCCAATTCGCGATTTTGCAGGTAGATCAGGACCAGACCGGCGACGATGATGCCGAAAAGCGCCACCAGCGCCGCAATCGCCGTGGCCGCGAAACGCGCCGGTTCAAGCGATTTGGCGATGATGAGCGTCAGACCGAACTCGTCGACCATCTCGGTATGAGCAACCAATCCACCTTGCCATTCCGGGACAAGCCCGCCGGCCCCGTCATCCACCAGCAGTGGCTTGAAGCGCTCGACAGGAACGCCGTCGAACTGGCGCGAACGCGCGATCCGATCGAGATCATCCGGCGACAAGGCCTGAAGCGGCCGAAACCTCCACTCGTCGCGATTTGTCAAAAACACCATTCCGGCACTGTCGGCGAGTGCGATCGATGTATCCGGACCCAATGTCGACCGGTCGCCGGGCAGCGACACGAATTGCACCACGACAACGCCGTGCACGCCGGACGGCGTCTCGACGCGCACGGCATAATAGCTTGCCGGCCGGTGACTGATCGTGTCGAGCCCGTGAAAAATGGCCCGCCCGTTTCGCAGCGCCTCCGCGAAATACGGCCGGAACGACAGACTCATCTTGGGAAGGGAGGCAAGACCGATCCAGCCACTCGAGGCGACAACGTTTCCCGCACCATCCAGCAGATGGGCCATGTCGGCGCCGGAACTGAAAATCGTCCGATTGAGCTGTTCGCTCGCAGAGGCGGCGGATTTGCCGTCCGGCACCGATTCGAGCGCCTGGACGATCTGCGCGTCCCTGCTCAGCAATTCGGCCAACGAGGCAAAGCCACCAATCCTGGCGCGCAAGGACACGGCACTGAACGAAGCGCTTTGCTCGACAAATCGTTCATTGACCTGGACGTGAACGCGATAAGACACCGCCCAGCTGATCGCCGCCAAAACGCCAATCGCCGCAACGGCAATTATGGCAGCCACCCATTTGCGCCGCATCCGTGTCCCCGGTATCCGCCATTCCCCGCAAAACCTATGCAAGCTAGCGTGTATTCAGCCGATATGAAACAATCGGAAATACTGTGGCCAGATCGCAGCGCAGTCCGGCAATTCGGACCCTTCAAGCCGGAAACTGATGGATAGTGCCGCCAATACCGTGCCAGAACGAAAAACCCCCGCCGGCGGACCGGCGGGGGCGACAATATGGCGCGTTGGGCGCCGATCAGGCGGCGAGTTCGCCTGACTTGTAGCGGCCGGCCATGGCGGCGAGCGAAATCGGCTTGATCTTGTCGGCCATGCCGGCGCAGCCGAATGCCTCGTTGCGCTCGGCACACTCGGCGGCGATCTTTTCGCGCGCCGGCTTCAGGATGGCGCGGATATCGAAGCTCGATGCGTTCTCGGCGAGATATTTGCGCAGGGCGCCGGTGAAGGCCATGCGCAGGTCGGTGTCGATATTGACCTTGCGGACGCCGGACTTGATGCCGCGCACGATTTCCGCGAGCGGAACACCGTAGGTCTGGGTGATCTCGCCGCCGAACTGGTTGATCAGGTCCTGCAGCGCCTGCGGTACCGAAGACGAACCATGCATGACCAGATGCGTGTTGGGCAGCCTGGCGTTGATGGCCTCGATGGTCGACATGGCCAGGGTTTCCCCGGTCGGCTTGGAGGTGAACTTGTAGGCGCCGTGCGAGGTGCCGCAGGCCACGGCCAGGGCATCGACATGGGTCGCCTCGACGAAACGCTTGGCATCCTCGGGATCGGTCAGGAGCTGGTCCTTGGAGAGCTTGCCTTCGAAGCCGTGGCCGTCTTCCTTGTCGCCCATGCCGGTTTCGAGCGAGCCGAGCACGCCGATTTCACCCTCGACCGATGCGCCCCGGGCATGGGCCGCGTTCGTGACCGAACGGGTGACCGAGGAATTGTACTGGAAATCCGAAGGCGTCTTGCCGTCGGCCTCGAGCGAGCCGTCCATCATCACCGAGGTGAAGCCGTGGCTCAGCGCCGACTCGCAGGTCTCAAGCGAATTGCCATGGTCCTGGTGCATCACCAGCGGAATATGGGGATAGGCCTCGGCGGCAGCGTTGAACAGGCCCTTCAGAAACACGTCACCCATGTATTTGCGCGCCGAGCGGCTGGCCTGGATGATCACGGGCGACTTGGTCTTGTCCGCCGCGTCCATCACTGCCTGCAGCGTTTCGAGATTGGTGATGTTGAAGGCCGGCATGCCGTAGCCGTTTTCGGCGGCATGGTCGAGCAGCTGCCTGAGGGTAATGAGTGCCATGTGAGCGATCCGATTTCGTTCGGGGGAGGGTCGGGATTGTCTTGCCCGCAGATAAAGCGCCCGGTCAAGACCTAACCGGAAAACCGCGCGGGGCACGACGCCTCGCGCGGCGGTCCTTATTGGAAAAAGCCTATCAGGCGGCGTAGCTCTTGGCGACGCCATCGGCCACGACCTGGGCCGCGTCGGCGCCGAGCCTGGCGAAATTCTCGTCGAACAGGGTCGAAAGCCTGGCCGCGGTCGCCTTGTAGGCGTCCTTGTCGGCCCAGGTCTGCTCCGGCAGCAGCAAGGTATCGTCGACGCCCTCGACGCTTTTGGGCACCCACAGGCCGAAATAGGGCTCGGCAACGAATTCGGCTTCGTCAAGCTCTCCGCCAATTGCCGCGGACAGGAGCCGCCGGGTCACCGGCAGCGACATGCGCTTGCCGACCCCGTACGCACCACCGGACCAGCCGGTGTTCAACAGCCAGCAGGTGGCGCCGGACGTGGCCAGACGCTTGGCCAGCATCCTGCCGTAGACCGCCGGGAACTGCGCCAGGAACGGCGCGCCGAAACAGGCCGAGAAGGTGGCCTCGGGCTCGGTGATGCCGCGTTCGGTGCCGGCGAGCTTGGCGGTGTAGCCGGACAGGAAGAAGTAGATCGCCCGCTTCGGGGTCAGCTTGGCCAGCGGCGGCAAGACGCCGAATGCATCGGCCGCCAGCAGGACGACGTTCCTGGGTGCCGGCGCCAGCCCGCTGTCGACGCGATTGGGAATTGCCGACAACGTGTAGGCGATGCGAGTGTTCTCGGTCAGACTGTCGTCGTCGTAATCGGGCGTGCCATCTTCCTTCAGGACGACATTTTCGAGAATGGAGCCGGGCTGGCGGGCGGCGGCGAAGATCTCCGGTTCGGTCTTTTCGCTGAGGTTGATCGCCTTGGCGTAGCACCCGCCCTCGAGATTGAAGACGCCGTGCGGGCCCCAGCCATGTTCGTCGTCACCGACAAGCGACCGGTCGGCCGAGGTCGACAGGGTCGTCTTGCCCGTGCCGGAAAGGCCGAAGAAGATCGTCGTGTCGCCCTTGGGACCGACATTGGCCGAGCAATGCATGGGGAAGACGTCGCGCTCGGGCGCGTGGAAATTGTAGAGCGAGAACACGCTCTTCTTGATCTCGCCGGCATAGTAGCTGCCGCAGATCAGGACGATGTTGCGCGTCAGGTCGAGCGCGATGCAGGTCGAGGTGCGGGTGCCGTGGCGCGCCGGATCGGCCTTGAATGAGGGCAGATGCACCACGCACACGTCCGGGCTGAGCCCGGCCAGCTCATCGGCGCCCGGCCGGATCAGCAGATGGCGGATGAACAGGGCATGCCAGGCGCTTTCCGAGACCACGTCGATGGCCATGCGGTTGTCCGGATCGGCACCGGCGAACAATTGCTGGCGAAACAGGGTCTTGCCCTTGCCGTGCTCGATCAGATCGTTGAGCAGCAGGTCGAACTTGTCCCGCTCCATGCGGCCGTTGTTTCCCCACCACACCGTGTCGTTGGTGGTCGCGTCCCCGACGATGTATTTGTCTTTGGGCGACCTACCGGTGAATTTGCCGGTTCTTGCCGCCAGCGCACCGTCCTTGGTGAGCTCGGTCTCGTTGCGCTCGCGCGACAGGCGCACCAGGCCGGCGGTTGCCGTATTGGCGTGCATGGTGTCGGCGTTACGCGACAGGGTTTCGACGATGGATGCTGGGGTAGGCTCAAGGATCATGACAGATGGTCCATTGGGTTGCGGTCTCGGTTCGGTCCCTTGCGGGGGCACAAAAAGCCCTTCACGGTCACCGTCCCTCCTCTGGCGGTGGCCGCTTGGGCCAATAGGGTTCCTCTCCCCTCATCGATTTTCGTTTATACGAGATACGAAAACCGGGCTGTATTCCTTATTTCGCCGCAGTCTGAAGCGCGGCTTTCGTCTTTTTGCCCGATAACGTATCGGTTTTGCATGCGCATGCAATAGCTGTTTTCAGGAGTTTTGACTACAGGATTTCTCGCCGGCGTCCCTTGATTTGGAGCAATCCCTTTTGGGAATACGACTATTCGGCCTCGGCACCGCGCCAGACGCGCTCGTCGTTTTCGACGACGATTCCGTCCTTGGGAACGCGCGCCGTACCGCGGACCAGCAATTGGCCGCGCACCTCGCGGCGCATGGCGCGGCGCGTCGGGTCCTCGATCAGCAGATCGATGATCTTTATCGCCTCCTCGACCAGGGCCGAAGCCGGCTGCGAATAGGTCGTCAGGTCATAGGCGGTGCGCCCGGCCTCGGGCACGTCGTCGAACCCGACGATGGAGATGTCGCCGGGCACATCGAGGCCGAATTCGCGCCTGGCCACCCCGATCGCGGCGAAAGCCATATAGTCCGAAGCGCAAAAGATCGCGTCCGGCCGGTCGGGACCCGACAGCATGCCGCGTACGGCCTGGGCGGCGCCGTCGAAGGTGTAGTGGCCGTGCGTCATCACAACCGGCGGTGCGCCGCGCGCATCGAGATAGCCGGCAAAGGCTGCGCCGCGCGCCCTTCCGGTGGTCGAATCCGGCGCGCCGCCGACAAAGGCATAGCGCCTGTGACCGCCGGCGTACAGGAATGCGGCGATCCGTTCGCCAGCCCGCCGGTTCTCGCCCCTGACCGTCGATATGCCCGGCAGGGTGCTGTCGCGGTTGATCTGCACGATCGGCACGCCCGATTTCTGGCATTGCAGCGCCAGCTCCAGCGAAGCCGTGGTCGCGGTCATGACGATGGCGTCGACCTGGTAGGATAGAACCCGTTCGAGGGCCGGGTCGGCGTCCTCGCCGGGCGGGCTGGTGAACAAAAGGATGTGCCGTCCGGTCGCGCGCAGCCGGTCCGACAGGGCGTTGACCACCTGGGCATAGAAGGGGTTTTCCAGATAGGAGATCGCCAGCGCCACGATGTTGGAGCGGCTCGTCGCCAGCGACCGCGCCATCAGGTTGGGCTGGTAGCCCAGCGTCTGCGCCGCATCGAGAATGCGCATGCGCGTCGTTTCGGCGACGCTGGCGCCGGGCGTGAAGGCACGCGATACCGCCGACTGGGAGACGCCGGCGAGCTCGGCAACATCGCTTTCCGTCGGTGCGCGTCGCGGCGCGGCCCGTTTCATGCCAGTCACAGCTCTTTCAAGATCCGGCTCTGGGCGCCGGACAGGGAACCTAATCGCGTTCGGTTTCGAAAACCAAGACAAAACAGGCGCCGATCGACCGGCGCCTGTGTGAAGATTCGACGACAAAAATCTCGTGGCCCACGCCTCAGGCGTCGACGATGGCACCGGGACCCGGCACTGCCGCCGGCGGGCATTTGCCGAGGATGATCATGCCGAGCACCTCGTCCTTGGTCACGTCTTCGGTTCTGGCCGTGCCGACCATCCGCCCGTTCTTCATGACCGCGACGCGATCGGAAAGATCGAACACGTCATGGATGTCGTGGCTGATCAGGAAAATGCCGATGCCGTCGGCCTTGAGCTGGCGGATCAGTTCGCCGACCTGCTGGGTCTCCTGCGGGCCGAGCGCCGCGGTGGGCTCGTCCATGATCAGGATGCGGGCGTTGAAATAGATCGCCCGCGCGATGGCGACCGACTGCCGCTGGCCGCCCGACAGGGCGACGACCGGGGTTTTGAACCGCTCGAAGTTCGGGTTGAGGCGGCCCATGATCTTGCGGGTTTCCGCTTCCATCGCCACGTCGTCGAGCGTTCCCCAGCCGGTCTTGAGCTCGCGCCCGAGGAACAGGTTGGCTGCGGCGTCGACATTGTCGGCGACGGCGAGCGTCTGGTAGATCGTCTCGATGCCATAGGCCTTGGCGTCGCGCGGATTGTTGATCGTGGCTTCCTTGCCCTCGATCAGGATCTTGCCCTCGTCGCGCTGATAGGCGCCCGACAGGACCTTGATCAGGCAGGACTTGCCGGCGCCATTGTGCCCGACGATCCCGACCACTTCGCCCGGATACAGGTCGATCGAAACGTCGTCGACCGCGTGAATGCCGCCAAATGCCAACTTGATGTGCTGCAACTCGACGAGAGGCGTTGCCTTTTCAAGCATATGTGTCGCTCCTACTTGGCACGTTGGCGGTAAAGGGTATCGAGCCAGACCGCAACGACCAGGACGATACCGACCACAATGTTCTGCAGCGGCGTGTCGACGCCCATGAGCACCATGCCCGATTTCAGCGATTGCATGACGAGTGCGCCGAGCACCGCTCCGGCAACGGTTCCGACTCCGCCGTTGAACGAGGTGCCGCCGATGACGGCCGCCGCGATGACGAACATTTCGTCATAGGTGCCGGCGGCGTTGGTCGCGGCGTTGAGGCGCGCCGTGGTGATCGCGCCGGACACCGCGCACAGCATGCCCATGATCGTGAAGATCATCACCGTGACCCGCCGCGTATTGATGCCGGCGAGTTCGGCTGCCTCGGGATTGCCGCCCATGGCGAACACATAGCGCCCGAACCGCGTCCGCATCGATATGAAGGTCATCAGCACGGCCACGCCCAGCATGATAAGGACCGGAACGGCGATGCCGTGAGCGATGAACAGCCCGCCCTCGGGGATCGGGATGTTGTTGGCCTGGGCATAGCGCGCGGCGACGCGGCTCGGCCATTCGTAGGAATTAGCCACCCAGACCGCGGCGAGCGTAGCCGCGCAGGCGAGCACCCCGAGCGTGACCTCGGCCCATATCGGGCGCAGCGGGAAATTGAAGCGCCGGCGCTGCTTGCGGCCGGAATAGAGGCCCCAGACGATGACGGCGCAAACAAATGCCGCGACGACCCAGCTGGCGGTCGAACCGATGGCGCCGTAAGTACCGCCGCCCATCAGGGCGAAGGCCTGATCCATCGGAGCCACGGTGCGGCCGGTCGTGACCCACCATGCCGCGCCGCGCCAGGCGAGGTAGCCACCGAGCGTGACGATGAAGGCCGGCACTCTGAGATAGGCAATGATGACGCCGTGCAGGGCGCCGATGGCGGCACCGGCCGCAAGGCCGATCGCAAGGGAGAGGATCCACATCAGCGGACTGCCGAACCCGATGAACTGGGGCAGGATTTCCGCCTGCATGACACCCATGATCATGCCAAGAACGCCGAGAACGGAGCCGACCGACAGATCGATGTTGCGGGTGACGATGATCAGCACCATGCCGGTCGCCATGACGGCGGTCGAGGAGGTCTGGACGCTGAGATTCCACAGATTGCGCGGCGTGATGAACACACCGCCGGAGAAAATGTGAAAACCCACCCACACCAGGGCCAGGGCGGCAATCATGCCGAGCATGCGGGTATCGAGTTCGGTGGCGTTCAGAAAGCGGCGAATGGGGCCGCTTTGCGCGTGCGAAGCGCGATTTTGTGATGAAGGAACAGGATCGCTTTTCGTCGCGATATTGGGTGCGGACATTTGGCTATGCTTCCCAATTGGGTCCGATGCCGAGTGGTGCCGCAGCTCGGATTCGAGCTGCGGCACACTGCTAGCGTATCGCGGACCTTACGTCCGCGTCAGGCGATCTCGGCGATCAGCCGCAGATTTCGACCGTACCGGCCGCCACGCCCTGGCACAGGGCGTCCTTGGAAATCCAGCCCGCATCGACGACTTCGTTGAGGTTGTCGCGGGTGATCGGATTCGGTGCCAGGAAGTAGGACGTCATGTTGACGCCCTTCGGGCCACCGTCGAACATAACCGAACCTTCGACGTCGGTCATGGCGGCGCCATTGGCCAGCTGGACGGCGATCTCGGCGGCCTTCTTGCCGAGTTCACGAGCGTCCTTCCAGACCGAAACGGTCTGCGTGCCGAGCGCAACGCGGTTCAGAGCGGCATGGTCGCCGTCCTGACCGGAGACCGGAACCGAACCAGCCATGCCCTGGGCGGCGAGAGCCGCGACGACGCCACCGGCGGTGCCGTCATTGGAAGCGACAACGGCCTGCACGTCGTTGTTGTTGGCCGTCAGGAACTGCTCCATGTTGCGCTGGGCATTCTCGGGAACCCAACCGTCGGTATAGGCTTCGCCGACATTCTTGACCGCGCCGGAATCAAGCGCGTCCTTGAGCACTTCCATCTGGCCGGAGAACAGGAAGTCCGCATTCGGATCGGCGCCCGAACCCTTGATGAAGACGTAGTTGCCGGTCGGCTGGGCCGCGAAGACGGCACGCGCCTGCATGCGGCCGACTTCCTTGTTGTCGAAGGTGATGTAGAACGCGTCCGGGTTCTCGATCAGACGGTCGTAACCGACAACCGGAATACCCTCGTCGACGGCCTTCTGGACGGCCGGGCCGATGGCGTCGGAATCCTGGGCGAGAACGATGAGCGCGTCGGCGCCCTGGGTGATGAGGCTCTCGACGTCGGCGAGCTGCTTGGCTGCGGACGACTGCGCATCGGCGGAAATGTATTCGGCACCGGCGGCTTCAAGAGCGGCCTTGATCGCGGCTTCGTCAGTCTTCCAGCGTTCTTCCTGGAAGTTGGACCAGGACACGCCAACGGTCAGCGCCATCGCCGAACCAGTCATACCGGCAAGCATGGTTGCGCCCAAAAGGGCGGCAGTGAACAGTTTCATGATTTCCTCCCGTGCGGACGGACACTCCATCCGGCTTTGCAGAATGTGGTTACGTATTTTGCAACCAAGTTGAGCAATTATTTTGATGCTCGAAAAAAGGAGTGACACGGGACTTTTGCCGTGTCAACCTCCTTTTCGGGTATACAATAAGCCACCCTTTTCCGCGCGGCTGGAAAAAGGATCGAGGGCGTGCCCAAGTCACGGGTGGAAACGCCGCAAGCCAAAGGACATAGCCTGCTTCCGCCGATGTCTCCGACCTCTCGGCCACTTCGGGACAGGTGCTTTGGCGAAGGAGTGGGAGGACAAGGCGGTGGCACGCGTCGGAAGCGACACGGACACCATCCGTCGTCAGAATCGCGGTTTGGCACTCGACGTCCTCAGGCGCTCGGGGCCTTTGGCGCGCACCTCGCTCGCCGCCGAAACCGGGCTGTCGCACGCCACCATCACGGCCATTGCCGCCGACTTCGTCGGCCAGGGCATCCTCAAGGATCTCGATGAGCCGCAATCCGACCAGAAGTCGCGCGGCCGCCCCGCCGTCCGGCTCGGCCACAATCGCGATGTCGCCTATGCCCTCTTGTTCGAACTCGACGTCAATCGCTCGAGCTGCTCGCTGATCGACTATGGCGGCACAATGGTCGACCGCATCGAGGCCCCGCTCGGCCCGCACACATTCGACAAAATTCGCCCGGCCGTGTTCCTTGCCGAGCAGGCGCAGCGCATAAGGGTGCGCAATCCGCGCGAGGCGCCGCGCATCGTCAACATCTCGGCATCGGTGCAGGGCATCCTCAACCGCGCCGGCACCGGGCTGACCTGGTCGCCGATCTCCGGACTGGCCGGACAGGCTCTCGGCGACGTCATCGGCATTGCCTCGGACCTGCCTCTGAGGCTTTACAAGCGCGGCCGGCTTCTGGCCGAGGGCACGCGGCTTTTGTATCCGCAATTGCACGATGCCAATGTCGCGACCGTCTATGTCGGTTCGACCGTCGCCATGGGCATGTCGTTTCATGGCCGCAATGTCGGCCTGTCCGAGGACGCCGCAACCGAATTCGGCCACATGGTCCATATTCCCGATGGTGCCCTGTGCCGCTGCGGCACGCGCGGCTGCATCGAGGCCTACGCCGCCGATTACGGCGTGCTGCGCGCCGCCTATAGCGTACCGGACACGGCGCCGCCGGCGCCGGCCGTGCCCTATCGTCAATATGTCGAACTCATCCAGTCGGCGCGCCGTGGCGAGCGCAACGCGGTGCATGCCTTCAAGATGGCCGGCAGCGCCATCGGCTTCGGCATCAACCGGCTGATGACGGTGTTCGACCTGTCCTATATCGTCATCGTCGGCTCCGGCGCCGAGGCGCTGCCGCTGATGCGCGACGAGATCGAGAGTTCCATCGCCGCCTCGCTTGTCGGGCGTGTGCATGGCGTGCCGCGCATCTTGACCCATGGCGACGAGTCCGAGCCGATCTTCCGCGGCTTGTGCGCCAAGGCACTGAGCGAAATCGACCAGAGCCTTTTTGCCCCAATGCCCTCCACGGGCCAAAGACCGGAGACCGCCTGATGCGACTGTCCCGCTTCGCGCCACTCGCCGCCGTAGCTATGCTTGGTTTCGGCCTTTTGTCCGCCCCTGTGGTCGGCGCGGCCGAGCCGGGATCGCCCGAAAGGGTCATGGACACCTGGTACAAGGTGACGCTCGAACTCGTGCGTCATACCCCGACCTATTCGCCGCCCGTCGCCAGCCGCGCCTTCGCCTATCTCGGCGTTGCCGCCTACGAGTCGATCGCCGGCGGCACCGACGAGATGCAGACGCTGGCGGGACAGCTGCGCGACCTGGCGCCGTTGCCCGTGCGCGAGGCCGATGCCGATTACGACGACGCCGTCGTGGTCAATGCCGCCCTCGGCGATCTGGTATACCAGCTCTTTTTCAATACCGGGCCAACCGGCCAGCATGTGATGGAAGCGGTGGGCGCCCGCCTCGACAAGAGTCTTGAAGCGGTGCCGGCCGACACGCTGGCGCGCTCGGAAGCCCTGGGCAGCGCCATCGCCGCCCACATTTTCGCTTGGTCCGAAGACGATGGCGGCAAAGTCATCGAAAATCTCGGCTTCCCCTACGAATACCAGCTGACGGCCGGACCCGATCACTGGGTGCCGACCAGCCGCATCGCCCTGCAGCAGACCCCGCTCCTGCCCGACTGGGGCGAGAACCGCACCTTCGCCATGCCCGACGGCAATGCCTGCAGCCTGCCGCCGCCACCCGCCTATAGCGAGGACAAGGACTCGGCCTTCTACAGGGAAGCCCTGGAAGTCTACGATACGATCAACAACCTGACGCCCGAGCAGTCGGAGATCGCGCAGTTCTGGGCCGACGACGCCATGCTGACCTACACCCCGCCGGGCCACTGGATCGCCATCGCGATGGACGCGGCCGAAACGGACGGCCTCGACATCAGGCAGCGCGTCGACCTGTTCGCCCGCCTCGGTATCGGGCTCGCCGATGCCTTCATCGGCTGCTGGTATTCCAAGTTCGAATACGATCTTGTCCGCCCGGTGACCTATATCAACCGCCTGATCGATCCGGACTGGGGAACGATCGTCGTCACCCCGCCCTTCCCCGAATATCCGAGCGGCCATAGCACGCAGTCCGGTGCCGCGGCCGAGATTTTGACCGGTGTTTTCGGAAGCGACTATGCATTCGCGGACAATACCCATGACGACGACGGCATGCCCGGACGCACTTTCGCGAGCTTCTGGGACGCCGCCAACGAGGCCGGCATTTCGCGCCTTTATGGCGGCATTCACTACCGCGCCGCCATCGAGCGTGGCCTTGAACAGGGCCGGTGCATCGGCGCCCATGCCCTCGCACTGAAAACCTGGAGGTAAGCCATGCGCCCGTTCCGGATTTATGTCGCTGCCGCATCGGTGCTCGCCTTCGGCGTGCTTCCTGTGACCGCGCTCGGCGCCGACGGCCCGTCCTTTGTTGACGAGTCCGCGACCTCCGGCATCGCCAGCACCTATGACGGCGACTGGGAATTCACCGTCGGCGGCGGCGCCGCGGCCTTCGACTGCAACGCCGACGGATTCGAGGACCTGCTGCTTGCCGGCGGCGCCTCGCCGGCAACCTTTTACCGCAATGCCAGTTCCGCGGGCGGGCCGCTGTCCTTCGTCCCCGAACAAAGCGGACTCGAGATCGACAGCGTGACCGGCACCTATCCGATCGACATCGACGCCGACGGCAATATGGACGTGGTGCTCTTGCGCATCGGGGAAAACCTCGTCATGCGCGGCGAGGGCGCGTGCCGGTTCACCCGCGCCAACGAGCTCTGGGGGTTCGATGGCGGCGACGCCTGGTCGACCGCTTTCGCCGCGACCTGGGAAATGGGTGCCGCCTGGCCGACGCTCGCCATCGGCAACTACATCGACCGCTACGAGGACATCTCGCCCTGGGGTTCGTGCACCGACAACTGGCTGCACCGCCCCGCCGATGCCGGCCCGGGCTTTGCCGCACCCGTGGCGCTGACGCCGTCCTATTGCGCCCTGTCGATGCTGTTCACCGACTGGAATCGCTCCGGCACCCCGTCGCTGCGCGTCTCCAACGACCGCGAATATTACAAAGGTGGCGAGGAGCAACTCTGGCACGTTATGCCGAGCGAGGCGCCGCGCCCGTATTCCCGCGACGAGGGATGGCAGCGCCTGAGGATATGGGGCATGGGCATCGCCAGCTACGACCTGGATGCCGATTTCTATCCCGAATATTTTCTGACCAGCATGGCCGACCACAAGCTGCAAAAGCTCATGGGTTCCGAAGGCGGCACCCTCATGCCGCACTACGCCGACACGGCCTATGCCAGCAATACCACGGTGCAGCAGCCCTATGCCGGCGGCGAGGTCAAGCCCTCGACCGGCTGGCATGCCGCGTTCGAGGACGTCGACAATGACGGGCTGGCCGACCTGTTCGTCGCCAAGGGCAATGTCGACCGCATGCCCGATTTCGCGCTCGCAGACCCCAACAACCTCCTGATGCAGCAACCGGACGGTACCTTTGTCGAAATGGGCGACACGGCCGGAATTGCCAGCCTCAAGACGGCGCGCGGCGGCGCCCTCGCCGACCTCAATCTCGACGGCCTCGTCGATCTCGTCGTCGTCAACCGGCGCGAGCCGGCTGAAATCTGGCGCAATGTCACCCAAGGCGCCGGCAACTGGATCGAGCTGGCGCTTGCACAAGACGGCCCGAACCGCCTCGGCATCGGCGCCTGGATCGAGATCAGGGCCGGCGAACGCGAAATCCGGCGCGAAATCACTCTTGGCGGTGGCCATGCCAGCGGCAAGGCCGGCTGGCATCATTTCGGCCTCGGCCTGGCGGACGCGGCCGAGGTCAGGGTGATCTGGCCGGACGGCGCGGTTAGCGACTGGCAGGCGCTCGATGCCAATGGCTGCTACATCCTGTCGCCCGGCGAAGCGGCGACGCCATGGATGGCCGCGCGCTGAAACAGGGGCCGGCGCGTCAGGGCCGGGGACGGGTGAACGCTGGCCGCGGTCAGTAGCCCGGACACGCCAGACCCGGCGCACGCTGGACGGCGCTGAGCGCCTCGACGCTCGGCTGGCCGGTCGCAAAACGCGACCCGCGCCAGCGGTTGAACGCCGCGAGCGCATCGGCCGATGACGGCCCCCAGCGCCCGTCGACCGCCTCGCCGTAACAGCCGACGCGCGTCAGCGCCTGCTGCAGCTCGACGGCCAGCCCGTCCGCCGGCAGGTCGCGCGGCGGCGGCGCTGAAGCGACCGCCGCGTCCGGTGCCGGCGGCGCGCCACTGGCGAAGGCGGCGAGCGCCTGGCGCGAGGCGGCGCCGAAATCGCCGTCGAGCGGACCGCGATAATGCCCGGTGCCCCTCAGATGGCGCTGCAGGGCCTTCGGTCCCGCCGTGCCGACATCGCCGAGACTGTCGAGCGCCATGCCGGGATCGGCCCGGTAGAGCATGAGAAAGGTCTCGACATAGCCCGTCTCGTCACCGGCCAGATCGTAGAGCATCAGCGCCCTGTAGGTTCCTTCGAGCGCTCCCGCCTCTCCAGCCTGCCGGTAATAGGCGAGCGCCTGGTCGCGGTCGGGCGGCATGCCGAGCCCGTTTTCGGCAAGGCCGCCGAGCTCGACGAAGGCCGGTCCATAGCCGCCGGCGCCAGCGGTTTCGAGCATCGGCAGTGCCCGGCGGATTTCGCCGTCGCGCGCCGGCACTTCGAGCTGATAGGCGGCGTCAAGGATCGCCTGCGCCGAAGCGTAGAGCGCCTCGGGCGTTTGCGGCGACACTTCTTCTTGGTGCGCCGGCTGCACGTTGGGCTCGGGCATGGGCGCGGCCAGCGCGGCGATCCGCGCCCTGGCGATCGGCACGAAAACACCGTCGGGGAAACGGTCGAGATAGGCTTCGAAAAGCGCTTTGTCGCCACTGTCGACGGCAGCTTGCCAGAAGGCGAGTTCGACGGCCCGGTCGGTCTCCTCCGGTACTGCCTGCTCGGCTGCGGCGGTAGCGGCAGTTTGCGTTTCGCCAGTATCGGGCGCGGCGGCATCGGGCTGCGGGCTTTCGGTCGCGACCACCGGCGACGTCTCCGGTTCCGTCCGAGGCGCGTCGGCCGGCGCCGCATCGTCAGGCTTTGCCGTATCTTCGGTTTTCGTCCTATCGGACTGGAGCGCGCATTCATGTCCGCCGACGCATGGCATGGGTGGACCGTACATTCTGGCCGTCGCGGCGTTCTGTTCCGGCTCGGCGGCATCGCCGCCGGAGGCCTTGATCAGTGTCGTGCCGCCCGGCATCGATGCCTCGCATTCCGCCGTCAGTTGCGCCTTGAAATCCGCGTCGGGCGGAAACTGGCTGTCGGTGATGCGGGTGTAGTAGACGAGACAGGACTGGGTGATGGCGACCGGACCGATGCGTTCGCAGACGCGTCCGAACGCCCGGGCCGGGCCGCTGCCCTCGCCCGCGATGGCGACATAGTCCTTGTAGCTGCGGCAGGCGTCGACCCGGTCATCGGAACCGGTTTCCGCCAAAGCCGAAGACGGCAGGGCGCCGGCGAGCAACAGCAACAAAACGGCGATGGAATGCCCGAAGCCAGTTGGACGGGCGGCAGAACTGGGCGTGATCATGGCATTTCCCTCGAAACGGAAACCTCACTCGCGACCCCCCGCGTGCCTGCCTCTTGCCCGGCAAGTCGGGCCAATTTGTGATCACGACCGCCTTTGTTCGGCGGATTGCGGCCCGCCCGCGAAAACGGGCGCATAGGCCGCTCCCATTTCGGCGATCTCGGCGAGCGCCTGGTGGAGCGGCCACCAGTCGTCGCTTTCGGCGATGGGCGCCCATAGCGCCTCCATCTCGTCGATCAGCATGCCGCGCGGCCGGTCGCGGCGGAAATAGGCATGCTCGGGATCGGCGCCCGGCGCGACGGCGAAATCGAACAGCTTCTCCCTGACCGGCGCGAAGTCCGGCGCGCCATAAAGAGCGGCAAGCGGCGAACGGTCGAGCCGCTCCGGCCGGGCCGCGAACAGGTCGAACATCACCTGCTCGAACGGCGCCTGCGACGCTCCGAGAAAGCGCAGGAGATCGGTGACGAAATCGAGACCAGAATTCTTTTCCGCCTCGAGGCCGAGCCGGTCGAGCATGGCCCGCTCGAGCCGCGCCTGGAATTCCGGCCAGAAGGTGTTGAGCGCCGCCTCAAGCGATCCGGGATCGCCAATCGGCGCCAGCGCTTCGGCCAGCCGGACGAGATTTTCGGCCAGCGCGTCCGGCTGGCGTCCGAAGGCATAAAGTCCGGTCCCATCGAAATAGGCGGCGGTGAAGCCCGGATCATAGACCGGCAGGAAGCGCCACGGTCCATAATCGAAGCTTTCGCCAGTGATATTGATGTTGTCGGAGTTGAGGACGCCGTGAACGAAGCCGGCCGAAATCCAGCGCGCACCGGTCTCGGCGACGCGCTGGATCACTTCGACCAGAAATGCCGTCGCCTCCGCTTCCGGATCGTCCCGCCGCGCATCCGGCAGGTAGTGCGTCGTGCAATGCCTGACGAGCCTTGCGATCGCCTCGTGCTGGCGATGATGGGCGAGGCGCTGGAAGCTGCCGATGCGGATATGCGAATGACTGAGGCGCACCAGCACCGACGCGCGCGCCGGCGACGGCTCGTCGGCGCGGAACAGGCTCTGGCCGGTTTCGATCAGGCTGAGGCTTTTCGAGGTGTCGACACCGAGCGCTTCGAGCATCGAGGTCGCCAGAACCTCGCGCACCCCGCCCTTGAGCGTCAGCCGCCCGTCGCCGCCGCGCGACCAAGGCGTTTGTCCGCTGCCCTTGGTGCCAAGATCGAGGAGCCGCCCGCCGGCATCGAATGCCTGGGCGTAAAGAAAGCCGCGCCCGTCGCCGAGATCGGGATTGTAGATGTCGAACTGATGGCCGTGATACCTCAGCGCCAGCGGCTCGGGCAACGAGCCCTCGAACGGTTCGAACCGCCCGAACCGCGCGATCCAGTCTTCATCCGAAAGACCCTCGAGTCCGATCGTTGCCGCCGCCCGGTCATTGCGATATCTGAGCACATGCTCGGGAAAGCGCGCCGGCTCGACCACGTCGAAAAAGTCCGGACCGAGTTCGGCATGGATGGCGCTGGGGCGGAATGCGGCGATGGCTCTGTCTCCCTGCCGGCATGGTACGGGCGGCAGAGACATAGAGACGAAGGCGTTGCCGCGCCAGCCCCGAAGTCGTCACCTCCGCGCGCGCGACAGTCGCGTCAGGCGGCGGCGGGTCCTTCTTCGCCGCGCCGGCTGTTGAAATAGGCGAACAGCATCAAGATCAGCAGGGCGAGTGGCGCAACGACCGAAAAGACCTGCACCGGTCCGGTCAGGATGCCGCTCGCATACAGCATTATCTTGGACCCGTTGAGCCAGATGATCACCGGAAAAACCGTGATGAGCAGCACGCCGCGCCGCTCGACCGGCTTGCGGTCGGCCCAGATCAACAGCACCGTCCAGCCCGCCATCAGCGAAGCGCCGAACACCATGGCGAACTGGTAGGCGGCGGTGAACTCAAACTCCGTCGCCTCGTTGAGGACGAGAATGCGGTTGAGCTCGGGCACCATCATCGCGACCACCATGACGGCATCGGCAATTGCCCCGGCCCAATAGGCGATGCGCAACCAAACGATCTTGCTGTTCAATCTTGTTCTCCATCTTCGTTCTCGTCCTTCGGCGTGCCGTCGCGTTCTGCCAGCTTGTGACTGTCGGCGGCGGTGAGCGTCAGCCCGTAGATCTGCTTGAGCATTTCGATGCCGCGAATCGCTTCGGCATCGAACGGGCTCTTGCCTTCGAAACTGTGCAGCACGATGCCCTCGACCAGATCGCCGAGCGAAATGTCTGCATACTCGGCCATGCCCTTGAGCACCTTCAAAAGGCGCTTTTCGATGCGGATGCCGGTCTGAACCCGTTCGACGACGGGATGTGTGCTGTCTGTCATGGCTGCTAATGTACTCATGTACCAACGTACATGCAAGGGGCACAAACGAAATGATACGAATTGAGGTGGCCGCCGGCTTCCGGCGCCATCAAAAGAAAGGGGGCTGCACGCAGCAGCCCCCGCCCCGCGTGCCAATGCTCTTGCTTATCGATAGAGGAGCGTTGGCAGCCACATGGAGAGTTCCGGTACGAAAGTCAGCAGGAGCAGCACCGCCACCAGAGGGATCAGGAACGGCAATGTCGCGGTGACGCAACGCTCGAAGGGAACCTTGGCGACCTTCGAGAGCACATACAGCACCATGCCGACTGGCGGCGTCAGAAGTCCGATCATCAGGTTGAGGATGAGGATGATGCCGAAATGGACCGGATCGATGCCGAGCCCCACCGCCACCGGCAGGAGCACCGGGGTGAGGATGGTGATGGCGGCGATCGTCTCCATGAAACAGCCGATGACGAGGACAATCAGGGTGATGATGAGGATCAGCGCCACGCCGTTGTCGGTGATCGCCAGCATGAACGACGAAAACTGCAGCGCTACCTGGTTGGCGGTGAGAATCCAGGCGAAGATCATCGAGGCGGCAACGATCAGCATGACCGAAGCCGTGGTTTCGACGGTGTCCATCGACACGCGCAAGAGCTTGCGCCAGTTGAGCGTGCGATAGACGACGACACCGAGGAACAGCGAATAGACAACGGCCGCGATCGCCGCCTCGGTCGGCGTAAAGATGCCGAACATGATGCCGCCGATGATGATGACCGGCGTCAGCAGCGGCAAAAGAGCATCGAGAAAGGAAGAAAAGAAGCGCCATATCGAAAACTGCTGGTCGCGCGGGTAGTGGCGCGCCCGCGCATAGAAGGCGACCATGATCATCAGCGACAGGGCCATCAGCAGGCCCGGGACGATGCCGGCGGTGAACAGCTGTCCGATCGATGTGTCGGCGATCACGCCGTAGATGACCAGAGGCAGCGACGGCGGGATGATCGGCCCGATGGTCGAGGAGGCGGCGGTGATGCCGACGGCGAAGTCGGTGTCGTAGCCGGCGTCGCGCATCGCCTTGATCTCGATATTGCCAAGACCGCCGGCATCGGCGACGGCCGCGCCGGACATGCCGGCAAAGATCACGCTCGCCCCGACATTGACGTGCCCGAGGCCGCCATGCAGCCAGCCGACCGCGGCACGGGCGAAGTTGAAAATCCTTGTGGTGATGCCGGCAGAGTTCATCAGATTGCCGGCGAGAATGAAGAAGGGCACCGCGATCAACGGGAACGAGTTGATGCCGTTGACCATGTTGGCCAGAACGATGATCGGCGGCATGTCGTTGGTCAGAACGAAACCAAGCGACGCCAGCATCAGCGCCATGGCGATCGGCACCCCGATCACCATCAGGACCAGCAGCAACAGGATCATGACGAGAATCGACATTTGTGACTGGTCCTCAATCCGGCCGGTAGCCGGCCTCGATCTGTTGGATGATCTCATCGGGCGTCGACCTGAGGCGCCGCCACAGCCAGATGACGGCATAGACAGTCATCACCGCGAGCGCCGCCACGCAGACCCAGTAGATCCAGGCCTTTGGAATGGGCAGCGAGATCATCTTCTGGCGGGTTTTCTGGGTCAGCTCGACCCCCACCCACGTCATCGTGCCCAAAAGGGCGAAAGTGATGAACTGGGCCGCGATCACCATGATCTTGGCGATCGTGCGCGGCACCGCCCGGACGAAGAATTCGAGCGTGATGTGGCTGCCGCGGCGGATGGCGCTGACCGATCCGAGAAAGGTCAGAAGGATCATGAAATAGCGTGCCGTCTCCTCGGTCCAGGCGATGGAATCGTTGAGCACGTAGCGCGTGAAGAACTGCAGGAAGACCACGATCCCGAGCACCCAGAACATGATGAGCGCCGGCGCGTCGGTCCAGTTGATATCGGAAAGATCGACCTTCTGGTTTTCGAAGGCGATGTCGGGCGCGCCATCAGCGCGCCCTTCGTTGTTTTTGCCCCTCTGGGTCATTTGTCCCCCCGAAACGGCTCCCGGCCTATTGGGCCAGGGCCTGCAGGCGATTGTAATGATCCAGTGTGTAGGGAACCTTGGTCGGATCGGTCACGACCGGCTCAATGGCCTTCTGGAACGGCCCCTTGTCGACCACGTTGACCGTGATGCCCTGCTCTTCGAACCAGGCGGCCAGTTCCGCTTCGGACTTGATGATGTCCTCGGCGGCGCCGGCGGCGGCTTCCTTGAGGATGGCGCGGACGGCGTCGGCGTCGGCGCCCATGGCGTCCATGGATGGGCCGGCAACGACGATGATCAGCGAATTGCCGACATGGCCGGTCAGGCTGATATTGGACTGGACCTCATAGAACTTCATGTCCTTGATGGTCGGCAGCGGGTTCTCCTGAGCGTCCACCACGCCCTGCTGCAGCGCCAGATAGACCTCGGCGAAGGCGATCGGGGTCGGGTTGGCGCCGACCGCGTTCGGGAACATCTGCATCATCGGCGAATTCGGCACGCGGATCTTGAGGCCCTTCATGTCTTCGGGCGCGAGGATCGGGAAGTTCGAGGTCACATGGCGATAGCCGTACCAGGTGATGGCGACGACTTCGTTGCCGGTCGCTTCCTTGTAGCCGGCGCTCAGTTCCTGGAACAGGTCGCTGTCGCGATAGGCCTTCCAGTGATCGATGTTCTTGAGCATGAACGGATAATCGGAGATCGCGATCGGGCCGTAGTCGCGCTCCGCGAAGTTCGGGCCGGTCCAGATGATGTCGACCGAGCCGATGGAAAGGCCTTCGTTGATGTCGGATTCGTTGCCGAGCGACGAGTTCGAATAGACCGTCACGTTGACGCGACCGTCGGTCTTCTTGCCGATCTCGTCGGCAGCCCACACCGACCACTTATGGAACGGGGTCGCTTCCGCATAGACATGCGCCCATTTCAGGTCGAGCGCGAGGGCGCTGCCAACCATCGTGACGGTCACGGCGGCGGCAAGTGCCGACGCCTTGATGATCTTGCCAATCATATTTTCCTCCCATGTGCCGGCCGGTGTGCACCATGCTCCCCGGCCGCCAGCTTCAGATTTATCTAGTATACAAGATATATCTGATATACTAGGTAAGAAGAGGCTGCAAGGGGTATCGGCTCTGGCACGGCGGTCGGAGGACTGCTAAGGGGAGAAAAAAGCGCCGGATGGGCAAAATGCGTTCGGCGCCTCACCTGCCTCGCCGGATAGCCTCGGCAGTTCTTGGAAACAACATGACCGGATCACCCTCAACAGCGTGGACATCGCCACACAAGACGCGCAAGCCGCGCGCCCGCAACGCGCCGCCGGCGCCGGGCAGCATGGTACGCACGCAAAAACCGGTGAAAAATTCCGAAATCGTTTATGGCGACCTCAGACGCGCGATCATCGCCATGGAGATGGCTCCGGGCACGCCGATCGTCGAGCGCGATCTCACCGAACGCTACGGCATATCGCGCACGCCTCTGCGCGAGGCCGTGCTTCGCCTGGCCGAGGAGCGGCTGGTCGATGTGGTGCCGAAATCGGGCACCTATGTCGCCCGCATCCCGGTCTCGGTTCTGCGCGAAGGCATCGTCGCCCGCCGGGCACTCGAGGAGGTGACCGTGCGCGCGGCGACGCGGCGCGCCAGCGAGAGCCAGATCATGAGCCTCAGGGCCATCATCCAGCGCCAGAAAGAGGTTGCCGACGCCGGCGACGAGGAGGCTTTCCACCGGGCCGACGAGGACTTCCATTCCGGCATCGCCGCGGCCGCCAGCTTTCCTGGCATCTGGGACATGATCCTGCAGATGCGCGTGCATGTCGAACGCTACCGGCGCCTGACCCTGCCTCAGCCCGGCCGCATGCGCCTCGTCGTCGGTGAGCACGCCGCCGTGCTCGATTCCATCGCTGAGGGCAAGGCCGACGCGGCCGTCGCCCGCATGAAGGAGCATCTCGACAAGCTGACGCTCGATATCGCGGTGTTCCGCGATCTGTGGCCGGACTATTTCATCTACGACGTCAGCCTGGACGCGCCGCTTAATCTCGACTGAACGGTTCCGGAACGGCCCGCGCCGCCGCGTGGGCCTCGCCCCCGCCCGTTCCGGAACCGCCGCCACACGGCGATGCCTCCATGGCGCGCGACCATCGCATCACCATTCCACCGACGCGGAGCAAGACGCATGAGCTTTGACCCCAACGCCTTCAGCCTTGCCGGCAAGACCGCCATCGTGACCGGAGCCAATAGCGGTATCGGCCAGGCCATCGCCGTGGCGCTGTCGGCCGCGGGCGCGCGTATTGCCGCAGTCGGCCGGTCGCCGATGGACGAGACCGCTGCCCTGATCGGCAGCGACAACGGGCGTTTTCACGCCATCCGCGCCGATCTGGCCCGGATCGAAGCTTTGTCCGCGGTGATCGAGGAGGCCGCCGACTGGTCGGGCGGCGTCGATATTCTCGTCAACAATGCCGGCATCATCCGCCGCAACGACGCCCTCGATTTCACCGAGGACGACTGGGACGGCGTCCTCGACCTCAATCTGAAGTCGGTCTTCTTCCTGAGCCAGGCGGCGGCGCGGCACATGATCGCGCGCGGCGGCGGCAAGATCGTCAACATCGCCTCGCTGCTGAGCTTCCAGGGCGGCATCCGCACCGCCTCCTACACTGCCTCCAAGAGTGGCCTTGTCGGCCTCACACGACTGTTGTCCAACGAATGGGCGGCGCTGGGCATCAATGTCAACGCCGTGGCGCCGGGCTATGTCGCCTCCGCCAACACCGCGCCGCTGCGCGCCGACGCGGCGCGCAACAAGGAAATTCTCGACCGCATCCCGGTGGGGCGCTGGGCCGAGCCGGACGATATCGCCGGAGCGGTGGTTTTCCTCGCCTCGGCGGCGGCCGGATACATTCACGGGGTCACCCTGCCGGTCGATGGCGGCTGGATGGGCCGCTAGGCGGCGGCGGGGCCAGGCGGCTTTCGTTTTTTCGGACATGCGGAACCCCTGCCTTCCAGCCGGGCCAGGTGTGTCCATCGCGAAACGGTTCGGTTTGGCGCGACGCCGGATCCGGTTTGTTGCCGTGCCGGCGGGCCGGGTCGGCGAAAATGTCATTGACGCGGAAGTCCATCTCGCTTGCCAAGTGCCGATCGGGGTGGTTAGTTCCCTGATCCAACCGGTTTGAACGCAAACTGGCGCACGTTCGGCTGAAGCTGTGATGGCCGGGCGCAAAAACAAGAATCTCAACAATTACAGGAGAGGCAACATGCATTTCGGTAAAATCCTGGGAGCCGCGTCGCTTGCCGTCGGGCTCTCGCTGGTGGCGATCACCGGCGCTTCGGCCGTCACGCTCAACCTGCACAATGGCGGCGATCCCGGCTCGGTGGATCCACACAAGGTGTCCGGCGATTGGGAGAACCGGGTTGTCGGCGACTACATCGAAGGCCTGGTGACCGAGGACGCCGAGGCCAAGGCCATTCCCGGCCAGGCGGAGACCTGGGACATTTCCGAGGACGGCACGGTTTACACCTTCCATCTGCGCGACGGCATCCAATGGACTGACGGCACGCCCGTCACCGCCGGCGATTTCGTCTTCGCTTTCCAGCGCCTCTTCGACCCGGCAACGGCGTCCGAATATGCCTATTTGCAATATCCGATCAAGAACGCCGAGGCGATCAACGCCGGCACGATCACCGATTTCAACGAACTCGGCGTCAAGGCCATCGACGACAAGACGCTCGAAATCACGCTCGAAGCGCCGACCCCCTATTTTGTCGACGCCCTGATGCACTACACCGCCTATCCGGTGCCCAGGCACCTCGTCGAGAAGTTCGGCGACGACTGGACCAAGATGGACAACATCGTCGCCAACGGTCCGTTCAAGCTCGTCGAATGGGTGCCGGGCTCGCACCTGCGCGCCGTCAAGAACGACATGTACTACGATGCCGCCAACGTGAAGCTCGACGAAGTCTATTACTACGTGCTCGAAGACGAGTCGGCGGCGCTCAACCGCTATCGTGCCGGCGAGTTCGACATCCTGACCGACTTCCCCGCCGACCAGTATCAGTTCCTCAAGGACAACTATCCGGGCGAGGCGCATGTCGATCCCTTCCTCGGCATCTACTACTACGTGATGAACCAGGAAAAGGCGCCGCTCGACGACGTCCGCGTCCGCAAGGCGCTGTCGATGTCAATCATGCGCGACGTCATCGGCCCCGAGGTTCTCGGAACAGGCGAACTGCCGGCCTATGGCTGGGTCCCGCCGGGCACCAACAACTATGACGGCGCCGAATACATGCCGGACTGGGCCGCTCTGCCCTATGACGAGCGTGTCGCGATGGCCAAGCAGCTTCTGACCGAGGCCGGCTACGGCCCGGACAAGCCGCTCAGCCTGCAGCTCAGGTACAACACCAACGACGCCCACCAGCGCGTTGCCGTGGCGATCGCCGCGATGTGGGAGCCGATCGGCGTCAGCATCGAGCTGTTCAACTCCGAAGTCCGCGTGCACTACGACGCCCTGCGCGCCGGCGACTTCCAGATCGGCCGGGCCGGCTGGCTGCTCGACTATTCCGACGCCGCCAACACCCTCGATCTGCTGAAGACCGGCACCATGCAGGACGGCACGATGAACTGGGGCAACAACTACGGCCGCTATTCGAATGCCGAGTTCGACGCCCTGCTCGCCGAGGCCGCCACGACCACCGACCTGGTGGCCCGCGCCGGTCTGCTGCACCAGGCCGAAACGATCGCGATGGACGAATTCGCTGCCATCCCGATCTACTGGTACGTCTCCGAGAACGTTGTGAAGCCCTATATCGAGGGCTTTGCCGACAACGCCAAGGACATCCACCGCAACCGGTGGATCACCAAGTCGGAATAACCCGACCTGTTGCGGGCCGCGACCTCTGGTCGCGGCCCGTCGATTTGGCGGAAGGTCGAGTTCGCTCCGCCCCATGGCCCGGATACGCTCATGTTCAATTATGCGACACGGCGCGTGCTGTCGGCGCTGCCGATTGCCATCATCGCCGTAACAGTCTGCTTTTTCATTCTGAGGCTTGCACCCGGCGGTCCGTTCGACGGCGAGCGCGCCCTGCCGCCCCTGGTTCTCCAGAATCTCAGGGCGCACTACAATCTCGACCAGCCGATCTGGATTCAGTACTTCAACTACGTCTGGCGCATGATTCAGGGCGATTTCGGCCCCTCCATGGTGATGGAGGGCTTCGAAGTGAGCGAGCTTCTCGCCATCGGCCTGCCCTTTACCCTGATGCTCGGCATGACCGCCTTCATCGTCGCCACCATCATCGGCGTCATCGCCGGCATCATCGCCGCGGTGAACCAGAACAAGTGGCCCGACTACGTGCTGGTGCTCGCCGTCATGCTCGGCGTGATCGTGCCGAACTTCCTGATGGGCGCGCTGCTGCAGCTGTTGTTCGGCGTTTACCTGCGCTGGCTGCCGGCCGGCGGCTGGTCTGGTGGCAACTGGCTGCAGCTGGTGCTGCCGGTCACCGTGCTCGCCTGGCCGCACGCCGCCCGCATCTCGCGGCTGATGCGCGGCTCGATGATCGAGACGCTCGGGTCCAACTTCATCCGCACCGCCATGTCCAAAGGCATCGGCGAACGGCTGATGCTCACCCGGCACGCCCTCAAGCCGGCCCTGATCCCGGTCGTGTCCTATCTCGGGCCGGGCCTTTCCTACCTGCTGACCGGATCTCTGGTCGTCGAAAGCATTTTCGGCCTGCCCGGCATCGGCAAGTACTTCATCCAGGCGGCGCTCAACCGCGACTACGGGCTGGTGCTCGGAACCACGGTCTTTTACGTCATGCTGATCCTGGTGCTCAATCTTCTCGTCGACCTCGTTTACGCCTGGCTCGACCCGCGCGTGAGGTTTCGATAATGGCTGGCATCACCGGCAAGGACCGCACGCTTACCGCCTACGCCGACACGCTCGAACGGCTCGACGCGCCCAAGGGCCGCTCGCTTACCCAGGACGCCATGCGGCGCCTGATCGCCAATCGCGCCGCGCTCATCTCGATTTTCTTGGTCACCGCCATCGTGCTGATCGCCTTCGTCGGATCGTATTTCGTCCCCTGGGACGGCACCAAGGTTGACTGGGGTGCCATCCGCAAGCCGCCCAATTTCGAAAGCGGCCACTATCTCGGCACCGACCAGAACGGCCGCGACCTCCTGGCCCGCCTGCTGCAGGGCACGCAGATGTCGCTGATCGTTGCCGGCGTCGCCACCGTGGTCTCGGTGGTGGTCGGCGTCGTCTACGGCGCGATTTCCGGCTATTTCGGCGGACGCGTCGACGCCCTGATGATGCGATTTGTCGACATCATGTACGCCCTGCCCTACATCCTGTTCGTCATCATCCTTGTCGTCATCTTCGGCCGGTCGCCGGTGCTTTTGTTCGTTGGCATCGGTTTGCTCGAATGGCTGACCATGGCGCGGATCGTGCGTGGCCAGACCCTTTCGTTCAAGGAAAAGGAATTCGTCGAGGCGGCGCGGGCCGGCGGAGCCAAGCCCTTCACCATCATCATGCGCCACATCGTGCCGAACCTGACCGGGCCGGTGGTCATCTACGCCACCCTGACCGTGCCCGAGATCATCATCGTCGAGAGTTTCCTGTCCTATCTTGGCCTTGGCGTGCAGGAGCCGCTGACTTCGCTTGGCACGCTCATCTCCAACGGAGCGCCCGTGGCCGAGGTGCTGCCATGGCTGCTCGTCGCTCCCGCCATCGTGCTCGTCACATTGCTGCTCTGTCTGTCCTATATCGGCGACGGCCTCAGGGACGCACTCGACCCCAAGGACCGCTAAAATGGCAAATGTTCTCGAGGTCAAGGACCTCAACGTGACCTTTTCGCTGCATGACGGCGACGTTAGCGCCGTGCGCGACCTCTCCTTTGTCCTTGGGCAGGGCGAAACCCTTGCCGTCGTCGGCGAATCCGGCTCCGGCAAGTCCCAGGCCTTTTTGGCCATCATGGGGCTTCTGGCGCGCAATGGCCGCGCCACCGGCAAGGCCGTGCTCGGCGGCACCGATCTTCTGGCCCTGTCGCCGACCGAGCTCGACAGGCATCGCGGTCTCGACATCGCCATGATCTTCCAGGATCCGATGACCTCGCTCAACCCGAGCCTGAAGATCGGCCGGCAGCTCGCCGAGGTGCTGGTCCGCCATCGCGGCCAGTCCGACAGCGCCGCCTGGCGCCACGCCACCGAGATGCTCGACCGCGTCGGCATTCCCGAGGCGGCGCGCCGAGCCGATTCCTACCCGCACGAGCTGTCGGGCGGCATGCGCCAGCGCGTCATGATCGCCATGGCTCTTTTGTGTGAGCCCAAGGTGCTGATCGCCGACGAGCCGACAACGGCGCTCGACGTAACGGTTCAGGCCCAGATGCTCGAGCTGTTCAAGACGCTGACCGACGATTTTGGCGCGGCCCTGGTGCTGATCACCCACGATCTCGGCGTCGTCGCCGGCCTCGCCGACCGCATGATGGTGATGTATGCCGGCCGCGCCGTCGAATCCGGATCGGTCGACGACCTGTTTTACGCGCCGAACCATCCCTACACCTTCGGCCTCCTGCACTCGACGCCGCATGTTGAGGACAGTGGCCAGCGCCTGCGCCCGATCCTGGGGCTGCCGCCGAGCCTCGAGCATCTGCCGACCGGCTGCGCCTTCCACCCGCGCTGCGCCTTCGTCATGCCGGAATGCCGAACGGCACGCCCCGAACTGACCCATCGCGGCGGCGGCCGCCACGCCGCCTGCTTCTACGAGGGCGAACTCAAGGAAAAGGAGGCCGCCGAATGAGCGCAGCCGGCCCGATTCTCAGCGTCCAGAACGTTGGCAAGATCTTCGGCCTCTCTGCCGGCTTTCTGCGCAAACCGCTGATCCTGAAGGCGCTGAGCGACATCTCGTTCACCGTCAACGAGGGCGAGACCCTCGGCATCGTCGGCGAGTCCGGCTGCGGAAAATCGACCCTTGGACGCTGCATCCTGCAGCTTTTGACACCGGACGAGGGCAAGGTGCTCTGGCTGGGCAGGGACCTGACGACACTTCCAGCCGGCGAGATGCGCAAGCATCGCCGCGACCTGCAGATCATCTTCCAGGACCCGCTCGCTTCGCTCAATCCGCGCATGACGGTCGGTGGCATCATCGCCGACCCGCTCCGCACGCTGATGCCCGAGCTGAGCCAGAAACAGCGCCGCGCCAAGGTCATCGAGATGATGGAGGCGGTCGGCCTCCTGCCCGAGATGATCAACCGCTATCCGCACGAATTTTCCGGCGGCCAGGCCCAGCGCATCGGCATCGCCAGGGCGCTGATCACCGAGCCGAAACTGATCGTTTGCGACGAGCCGGTTTCGGCGCTCGACGTGTCGATCCAGGCCCAGATACTCAACCTCTTGTCCGAATTGCGGGAACGGTTCAACCTGACGCTGGTGTTCATCAGCCATGACCTGTCGGTCGTCCGGCATGTCAGCGACCGCATCATGGTGCTCTATTTGGGCCGCATGATCGAATACGCCCCGCGCGACGACCTCTACAACGACGCCAAGCATCCCTACACACGGGCGCTGCTGTCGGCCGTGCCGGTCCCCGATCCCAGGCTGGCGCGGGCCCGCCAGATCACCGAACTGGTCGGCGAGATTCCCTCGCCAATCAACCCGCCTTCGGGCTGCACTTTCCGCACCCGCTGTCCCTATGCGCTCCCCTTGTGTGCCGAGAAACGGCCGGAGATCGAACCTGTCGATGCCGAGCGCACCGTCGCCTGCCATCGCTGGCGCGAAATCGCCGACGGCGCGCCGCCGACGCAGCATGCCGGGGCATCCGCCTAGGGCCTGTCATCTATTGACGGAAGCAGCGCCTCCGCTTCCCTTGTAACTTGACCGCATCCGCATCTGCTAGAGTTGGGGGTGCGGCAACGGGCGGAAGACCGATGTTCCCTTGGGCCGACAAGCC
>Ga0180009_10000649_pt1 | contig 46299 bp, 41 predicted proteins | sample OS_PC_MetaG_FD_123537 | JGI IMG/M metagenome (GOLD analysis project Ga0180009, IMG submission 123537) | Groundwater microbial communities from the Aspo Hard Rock Laboratory (HRL) deep subsurface site, Sweden - OS_PC_MetaG | ecosystem: Environmental > Aquatic > Deep subsurface > Groundwater...
GCGCATGTTCGAGAAGGGGCTGCTGTCGGATGAGGAGAGAATCGCTCGTAAGACCTCTTATGAAGTTGCAGCCGCCCGGTACGAAGCTTCACAATATCAGGTGGAACAGAGTCAGGCGAATGTCATCCAGTCGCAGGATGCTCTCGACAAAACAGTTCTGACTTCTCCCATGAACGGCGTTATCACTGACTTGAATGCGGAAGTGGGCGAGATCGTACTGGTTGGCACCATGAACAACCCCGGTACGGTTATCATGACCGTATCAGATCTGAGCGAAATAGAAGTTGAAGCAGAAGTTGACGAGACAGATATTGCAGCTGTGGTGCTGGGTCAGAAGGCCGCCATTCGTGTCGATGCCTTCCCGGATACGATCTTCGAGGCTACAGTCACCGAAGTAGGAAACTCCGCCAAAGTATCCGGATTCTCGAGCCAGGATCAGGTGACTAATTTCATTGTCAAAGTCCAGTTCTCTGAGACATATGATCCCGTGAAGCCGGGCATGACAGCCGAAGTCGACATCACAACCAACGAGCACAAGGATGTTCTTCATGTTCCGATTCAGGCCGTCGTCATGAGAGATGAGCTTCCCAAAACAGAGGATGAGATGGCCGATGAGCAAACTGAATCCTCTGGAGCAGCTATCGCTGCAGAGCCGACAGAGGACATCAAGAATGCGTCCAAGGACAGTGATAAGAAGGAATACGAAGGTGTGTTCCTGATCAGGGATGGCGAGGTTTCTTTTGTCGAAGTAACTACGGGGATATCCGATCAGCAGAGTATCGAAATCACGTCGGGACTCTCTGACAGCCTTGAGCTTGTGATCGGACCCTACAAAATGTTGCGAAAACTCAAACACGGCGACGAAGTGATACCTGAGCAGAAGAAAGAAGTGGAGTAATCGAGGAAGCAGGTTTTTGATGCTGATAGAAACGGTAGATATCTGGAAGACTTACATAATGGGTTACGAGGAGCTCCATGCCCTGAGAGGCGTGGACTTGTCCGTGGAGAAGGGTGAATACCTGGCAATCATGGGACCGTCCGGATCAGGAAAGTCTACTCTTATGAATCTGATCGGATGCCTGGATACTCCGACCAGGGGATCGTATTATCTGAACGGTCAGCTTGTTTCCGAGCTTAACGACGACGAGCTCGCAAGAATACGGAACAAGGAAATCGGATTCGTATTTCAGACGTTTAATCTGCTCCCACGGGCAACCGCGCTGCACAATGTCGAGCTTCCCCTGATATACAACGGCACTGATTCAGCATCTCGCAGAGAGAAGGCCGAGATGGCTCTCGCATCGGTCGACCTTGCAGACAGGATGACCCACAAGCCTAATGAGCTCTCCGGGGGGCAACGCCAGAGAGTAGCGCTGGCACGCGCTCTTGTGAACAACCCCTCTATCCTCCTTGCTGATGAGCCGACAGGGAATCTCGACACCGCAACCGGCGAAGAAATCATGAATGTCTTCGATAGCCTCCATCAGCAGGGCCACACGATCATAATGGTCACACACGAAAAGCATATCGCTGAACGCGCCGAACGGGCAATCCACATCCTTGACGGCAAGGTTGAACGCGAGGAACGGCGAGCCGGATAGAATCGTCATGAAAGTTTGGGATATAGTCGTAATGTCGGCGCAGGCGCTCCGCGCCCACGTGCTCAGGACTACGCTCACCATACTCGGCGTGGTCATCGGGGTAACATCCGTCATAGCAATCGTTTCGATCATCGAGGGGATGAATTTCAGGGTCGCCGAGCTGATCAACTCGATGGGCCCCTCATCGTTCGTAGTGAACAAAGGCGGCATAATCACCTCGCATGAGGCGTGGCTAAAGGCACGCAAGCGAAAAGACCTCACGATGAATGATCTGCGCGCGATACAGGACGAATGCGAATCCTGCTACAAGGTCGGAGCAAGAGCTTTCAGGTCCAGAGCGGTGAAGTACGGCAGCGAGAAAGTGAACGACGTGCTGGTATTCGGGGGCACTTACAACTTCATCGACATAACAGAGTTTGAAATCGGCGAAGGGCGCATGCACTCCCAGTTCGACGACGACCATTCCAGATCAGTTGTATTGATTGGTGCGGGAATTGAGAAAGAGCTCTTCCCAAACCTCAATCCAATCGGCCGACAGGTCAAGATCGGCGGCTTTAAATACGATGTAATCGGCATTGCCAAAGAGCGTGGTGCAATTTTGGGAAACGATCTAGACAAGTTCGTAGTGATACCGCTGACGAACCTGCGGAAGAATTTCGGTACAAGCCGCAATTTGCAGTTGCTAATCAGCGCCAAATCACCGGAAACATTGCAGGAAACGATGGACGAGGTCAGGATGATCCTTCGTGCACGCAGACATGTTCCATATAGTGAAGACGACGACTTCGGGATAGTGACATCCGACGCGTTCATGGCAATGTATGAGCAGGTGACAAAGGCGGTCAGAGTAACGGCCATCGTTATCCCGGCAATTGCGCTGGTTGTAGCCGGTATTGTCGTGATGAACATCATGATGGTGTCCGTGACCGAACGTACTCGCGAAATCGGCATCAGAAAGTCCCTGGGGGCAAGACGGAAGTCGATTCTGCTGCAATTCGTGCTGGAAGCACTGCTCATGTCCATAGCGGGCGGAGTCATTGGCATCGGTCTCGGGCTGGGTTCCGCAAAACTGCTAACCGATTGGGGTAGTCTGCCATTTATAATCTCGCCTATCGCGGTTGGCGGTGGTATTTGTGTATCAACCGGTATCGGCGTGATATTCGGTCTCTACCCTGCCCTAAAGGGATCGAAACTCGATCCAGTTGATGCTATGAGGTACGAAACATGAACCTCGTGGAGGGGACACAGGGAGTCAAGATCGCACTCGACTCGATCTGGGCTAACAAGTTCCGGTCATTCATGACGATTCTTGGCGTTCTGATCGGGGTGGCGTCAGTAATCGCGATGGTAGCTATCATCAAAGGTGTTGATGAATCTGTTAAGGGATCGATCGAGAAGCTCGGCTCAAACGTGTTGTTCGTATCGAAATTTCCTCCTGACACCGACTACTCGAATCTGTCGGATGAAGAACGCCGGCGCAAACCAGTTACCACTGAAGATGCTAATGTAATTCGGGAGCAGTGTCCATCGGTCGACGGAATTTCCCCGGAAGACTATTACCAGAGACCGGACGGCAACATAGCGAAGTATCGCGATCAGACGGTGGAACGACCCACCCTATTTGGCACACTTCCAGATTACGAAAAAGTCAACAATACGTTTGCCGACAAAGGCAGGTTCTTTACCGAAACTGAAAATTTCCATGCGGCAAGGGTCTGTGTGCTCGGGTACGACATCTCCGAGGGGCTTTTCCCGGATAGGGACCCGATCGGAGAGGTAATTACGATCAACAGCACGAGATTCACTGTTGTCGGTGTCATGGAAGAGCTCGATCTGGTGTTCAATGATTCACCGAACAAGTTCATCGCCATCCCACTCAACACATTTTTGAAAATGTACCCATGGGAAAAGGAGTTGTGGTTGGCGGTTTCGGCGAGGTCTCCGGAGTTGATAGATCAGGCAAAGGAAGAGATAGTAAACGCTTTAAGGCTTCATCGCGGGGTGCCGTATGACAAAGAGAACGACTTCGCTATTTTCACGCAGGAGAATCTGAAGGAGCTATATGAAGACCTGACAGGTACTATTGTCGCGGTCATGGTCGTCATTTCAGCTATCGGTCTGATGGTTGGCGGAGTCGGTGTGCTGAACATTATGCTTGTTTCGGTTACCGAGAGGACTCGTGAAATCGGTGTCCGAAAGGCGATTGGCGCAAGAAAATCCAATATCCTTCTGCAGTTCCTGGTCGAAGCTGTCACCCTTTCCTGCTCCGGCGGAATCATCGGGATACTGGTTGGGCTCGGTATCTCAGCCATCGTATCTGCAGCCACAGGGCTTCCGTTCGCTGTTCCAGTCATGGGGATCATTCTCGGCTTCTCGGTCGCAGTGGGGGTTGGCCTCATTTCCGGCGTCTATCCGGCGTATCGAGCAGCCAAAGTCGATCCGGTAGTATCCCTCAGATACGAATAGTCAAGATTTTAGCTTGCATCCAGTCCAGTGTCGGACAATAATATGCATGTGTAATTGTATTAAACCATTTGTGATCTGCATCGTTTAGTATAGTAGAAGATGATGTGGGAATATTCGAATCCGGATTGGAGTTGCTGTTATGGATATTACACGAAAGCGCTTGGTTGTAGTTGTCATAGGAGTCCTTCTCCTCTGGTCTGCAGTTCCCGCCTTCTGCCAGACGGGATACGTAACCACTCAGGACCCCGATAGCCCCAGGTTCATTTTCGACTTTGCGGCCTTTCGCTCCGATGTCGACGAAGACATGGTGACATTGGAGATTTATTATAAGATTTATAATGATGGCCTCCAGTTTTTCAAGCAGGATGGTAAATTCGTTGCAAACTACGAATTCAATGTTGTGGTGCTGGGTGTGGACAAGAACCAGGTTACCGGTTTTTCGAGGCAGAGGAAGCACACTCTCGATACATATGCTCAGACAACCAGCGCGGGAGGCTATCTGATCAATCAGATTGAATTGCTGGTCCCGAAAGGGGAATTCAAAGTTGTGTGCAAGCTCATTGACGAACTCTCCGGCAAGGTTGCCTCAATGGAGAAGGACGTGCGGGTCGAAGATCTCTTTCGAAACGAGATCAGCATGTCTGACATTGAGTTTGTCCACTCTATAGAGGAACAAGCTGATGAGGAGTCAGGGTTCGATAAGGGCGAGAAACGTATTGTGCCGTTTGTGTCGCGAAGTTTCAGCGGAGACGCTGACAACGTCTCGTTTTATGCTGAATTGTATTGCGACAAGGCGGATCCCACCGATGTCTCTATCCAATACAAAGTCGTAGATGAGAAGGCAAAAGTGGCATACAAGGACAAACTGGACCTAACCCTCGAAAGTCAGATCACACGATTGATCAAGGTGGTATCTACAGAGAACCTTGTTCCGGGCCGGTACGAATTATCATTCGAGTTGAAGGACAGCCATAAACGAACACTTGTTAATCGCAAGACCACGTTTACGGTTGCCTGGTCGATGAAGGCCCTGATTCGTAACGACTTCAGCGCTGCAGTGGAACAACTTCGCTACATCGCATCGAAAGACGAGACAGATAAACTCAAGAAGGCCGATCCGGAAGCACGGGAACAAGTATTTGAAGATTTCTGGAGAGACCATGACAAGTATCCGGAGACTCCCGAGAATGAGACGAGGAGCCTCTATTACGGCAGGATCAGACATGCCAATGAGAATTTCAGTGTTGTGAATCAGCAGGGATGGGAAACTGACAGGGGAAGAATTTATATCATCTTCGGTGAACCGGACAACGTCGAACGATACCCGTTCGAGTTGACCAGCGTACCATATCAGGTATGGTACTACTACCGGCTGTCACGCACTTTTGTATTCGAGGACACACACCACACCGGCGATTACTATCTTAAGTTCCCGTACGACGGTCGCCGGGGTGGGCTCCATGAGAATTTCGAAGACTTTGACTAGCTTTCGGAGGGTCGATCAAAATGAGAATAGTACTATCGTTTCTGTTGTGTATGTTGGCACTGCAGACAGCCAGCTTTGGACAGGCTGAAGCTCAGCAGGAGAGAATTGCAGCGTGGCTCGACTATGCTTGCTTCAAGTTCGAACCGAATGACAGCCTGACATTGGTTGAATTCTACTACGGACTCCAGCGATATCAGCTGACCTTTGCATCAACAGATTCCAACTATGCAGCCACTGCATTTGTCTGGATAGAAATCCTCGATGAGGATGGCTCCACTCTGGACACTCTCTACAAGAAAATCACTACCAGTGTTAAGTCGCCTGCCGAGACTAATAACCGTAATGTGAGGCTGACAGACCAGATAGCCACTTCCTTGAGGCCGGGTACATATATTGCGAGCCTTTACATCGAAGATGTCGAATCACATGTCGAAAACGTGGCATTATCTGGGAAGTATGGCCAGAGAAAAGTTAAGGTGCTGGTGCCGAGTTTCAATACCGATCGACTCACGATGTCCGGGATTGAACTCGCTTACAGGATTGACTTGCTGCCGCAGGGAGTTCAGACGTCTGAGTATAAGTCAATCGACAAGAGCCAGCGGAGAGTCATTCCGAACCCCTCTCGCATCTTCGTCAACGAGGACAGCATGATGTACTTCTACAGCGAAGCCTACAACCTGGTATTCGGACGCGACGTCAACAAAGAACTCCACGTAACCTGCAAGATTCTTGATTCTTACGGAGCAACCGTGTCTCATTTCGGGCAGCGCAGGCAGATAAAACCGGGCACGGTTGCCATTGTCTCGTCGGCGCTGGATATTCATGATATGGCTGAAGGCAATTATGCACTGAGCCTTGAAGTTGATGACGGCGAGAATGGAGCGACTGCCTCAGCCACGAAACCGTTTCAATTATTGGTCGGCGGCAGGGAGTTGAGTCCCGGCGTACCAGCCGAGATGTTCACCGGGGAGGATGCCGCCTATCTGGAGAGGGTACTAAAATACGTTCTGACCTCGAACCAGAAGGCAACGCTGAAGGAGCTGAGCCTCGAAGGAAAAATGAGGTTTTTTGAGGAGTTCTGGATCAGATCGGATCCCGATCCATCTACGCGGCTTAACGAGTTCAAGGTTGAGCTTTTCAGGAGATACAACTACTCGAATGAACATTACTCGATCGGCATAGCAAACAAGCAGGATGGCTGGGAGACCGATCGCGGGAGAGTCTACATAGTATACGGTGAACCGGATGAGATAGAATACTATCCATCCACTTCAGATCTCAATCCGTTCGAGAAATGGAACTACTACTCACTCGGAACACAGGGCAACAGGTACTTCATATTCGAAGATGAGACCGGATATGGCGATTACCGTCTTGCGCACTCCGACGCCAAAGGAGAACCGATCGATCCAGTGTGGCAAGATAGAATTGAGCAGGGAGCGCTGAACAACTATTGATGCTCTGAGGCAACGATAGATATCGCGAGGGTGTTCTCACTGTTCACACCTCGCCTTCGGGCTCGTGTCCCGAAAGGAAAATGCATTTGCCCATCTCAGGCATGTATGATTGGCATTTCCTGTACCCACCGAAGGGAATCACTCCGTCGAAAGCATAGCAATCGAGATCGAAATCACGACACGGCAATTCCCGGTAATCATTTTCGTTCTGATCCTGAGTTTGCGCCGCCGACCGGTCCAGCAATTCCATTACAGACCTCATAGTATGATCAATGCCGGATATAAGATATGCAAAGATTGTGAGACATCAAGATGGATCATAGGCACAGTGCATCACTCCTGCACATTAGTATGGCGTGCTGATGTTACTTCTTTGTGCAGACAGTTACAAGAGTGTCACACAGACGGGGCCTGATGAATCTCGCGATGTGGCAGATGTAGCGAGTCAGGAACGGCTTGCAGTAGACACTGTAGTCACGGTACATCCGGAGTACCACCCGGAATCCGTTCTTTTCGACTCGCTCTGAGAGCTCTCCGGGGCACGCTGCCATTCTGCGTACCAGCTCCCTTTCTTCAGTAATCCTGCCGGAAATGACATCCTCGCCTTGGCGCACTGCTTTGTCGGACGCTTGTGCGTCTATCGGACGAGAGGGGTTATGCGACTTGAGAATCATCCGAGACGTCGGCTTCATCAAGCGCCTGATCTCGGAGAACACTGTTGCAGCCGATTCAGAACAGCCATCAGGAAGATTCGAGAGTATTATCCAGTCAAAACTACCGTCTTGAAAAGGAACAGACTCACCCGGAAAGGCACAGCGCATCACCTCGACACCGGTCGCTGCATAGTCGCATTCTGCTGACGCATTGCTCGATTCCCCGGATGGCTCGATCCCGAATACTCTGTAATTCAGGAATGCAAGTGGAGCAAATCTAAATCCACAGTCCATCCCGATGTCGAGCACTGTCATGCCATCCCCGTTGAATGGCAGAAGCGAGATCAAATCGCATGCACAGGCGCGTTCGGCTCGCGCTGAAGGATGATCGACGCCAATGCTGGATCGGCTTATGTCATCCACTATTGATCTGACCCATTCTTTCTTCACATGACCCCCAATGGTCGCCAGCCCCTTTCAAGAAAGACAAAACAGCAGGTGCACAATCAGAGGATGCTCAACCGAAAGTTAAGAGACGCGGAGCGAACTGTCAACTCGTTTCCTCTTCGACCTCCACAGGATTCCTCTTCATGCCATATTCAGCAAGCTTGTTTCTAAGAGTTCTTGACGTGATCCCGAGAATATCAGCCGCTTTGGATCGATTGTTGCCGGTGAATTTCAGCGATTCCATGATCGCGTATTTTTCAAGTTCGGCGATCGAGACGGGCATGGGCAGACGGACGTCTCCTGAGTCCATGCTCTCTCCCATAGACAGATACTCCGGCAGGAGCTCTGCTGTAATCGTGTTAGCCCTGCATGTAACAACACCCCTTTGGACTATATTTTCCAGTTCCCGGACGTTCCCGGGCCAATGATGATTCAGCAATATCTTCATAGCTGCCTCATCGACTTTGTCAATTGAGCGCGCATTCTCTTCGTTGTATTTCTCCACGAAGTGGTCTACAAGTGCCGGAATATCATCCTTGCGAGCGCGCAAGGGAGGGATTTCGATCTGGATCACATTCAAACGATAGAATAGATCCTCACGGAAGTTGCCTTGTCTGATTTCAGACTTTAGATTTCTGTTTGAAGTTGCTATGACACGTACATCGACTTTGATTGGCGTTCCGGAGCCGACTCTCTCAAACTCGTATTCCTGAAGTACACGGAGCAACTTCGCCTGGAGCGCCATCGGCAGCTCCGAGATTTCGTCCAGCAGCAGAGTCCCTTCATCAGCAAGCTCGAACCGTCCCTTTGTCTGCTTGATCGCCCCGGTGAATGCACCTTTCTCGTGGCCGAAAAGCTCGCTCTCTATGAGGTTTTCCGGCAGAGACGCACAGTTTACGCGAATGAACGCTTCATCACTTCGAGGGCTGTTATAATGAATCGCCTTTGCGATGAGCTCTTTGCCGGTGCCGGATTCGCCAGTGATCAGAATCGTCGCCTTGCTGTCTGCCGCAACTTTCACAAGATCAAAAACATCGGTAAGCGTCTTGTTCTTTCCCACGATGTTGTCGAAACTGTATTTCCTACCGACCTCTGCTCTGAGCATATCGTTTTCGGCGCGCAAATCATGGTAATCAAGAGCCCTCTTGACAGTCAACTCCAACTCTTCAGGAGAAAACGGTTTCAGAATGTAATCATGTGCGCCAATCTTCATAGCTTCTACCGCATTCTTGACCGTACCGAATGCGGTAATCATTATCACCATCGATGCGGGTGAAGTTTTTCTGATTCGTTTGAGCAGCTCGATGCCATCCATCCTCGGCATCCTGACATCAGAAAGTATGAGATCGAAGTCCTCTATATTTATCAACTCAAGAGCGTCCTCACCAGACATGGAAGACGTGACATCATAGCCGGACCGAGTCAGAGTTTCTTCGACGAACTCGTTGACCAGTTTGTCGTCATCAACGACCAGGATTTTTTCCGTCATTGTTCACCTCGTCTGAAGAAGTCAATATTCGATCACATCTCTCACTTAGGGAAAGCGAGTCTGAAGCTCGTTCCCCCGCCCGGCTCTGATCTGACATCTATCTTGCCTCTATGGGCATCCACGATTTTCTTTACCGTAGCAAGGCCGAGACCGGTGCCTCCCTCTTTCGTCGTAAAGAAAGGTGTGAAGATTCTTTCAATGAGCTCATGGTCGATACCGGGACCGCTGTCGCTCACTTCAACGGTTAATTCCTCTCCCCCTCGCGCGGTCAGGCCGATATCGCCACCATCCGGCATCGCCTGTACGGCGTTGTACAGAAGATTCACGACAGCCTGACGGAATTGCTCGGGATCGAGCCGCCAAGTGATATCTTCCGGTGCCAGCATTGTCCGGATATTATATTTGCCGGCATCATGATTTATGTCGGCGGAGAAGTAGGTGACGATTTCATCCAGAAAGTTACGCAACTCGACCGTGCGAGGCAACAAGTTGATATCCCTGGCATACAATAGCAGACTGCTGACCGATCGATTAAGATTGTCGACGCCGGCTATGATTTTGTCGACCATTCGCTGCCCCGGGTGATTCTGAGGAAGGTCCCGTTTTAGCAGTGATGCAAAGCCTGCTATTCCGCCGAGAGGATTTCTGACCTCGTGCGCAATAGTCGCAGCGATTTCGCCAAGTGCTGCCAGCGCCTTAACACGCGTGATTTCATCTTCCAGCAGCCTGATCTTTGTTAAGTCATGAAGCACTTCAACCACCCCGATGACGTCACCGTTCTGATCACGCATCAGCGAGGTTGACACGGCAACCGGAAGCTCGCTCCGAGATTTGAGCGTCAGCATCTTCTCTTCTGAGCGAAACTCCTCTCCTGTTTCGAGAGTACATTTCGCAGAGATCTCCGGTTTCGTATCTCCAGCAACGAGATCGTGCCCTTCATGCCCGGGAATGCGGTCCGCCGCAAGACAGAGCAGTTCCTCGACTGCTACATTGTGGTGACTAACAAAACCGTCGCAATCATAGACAAGTATGCCCGATGACACTGACGAAAGAATGTTGTCCAGAAACGATCGCGCCTTCTCATTCTCCAGCAGGGCATCTCGCAAACGCTGGTTGGTCTCTTCCAACTGTGAGTTAAGATTACTGAATCGTGACTCGAGCTCTTCATACGAACTTTCGAGACGGTCGATCGTCCGGCCGAATGTCTCAAATGCGTCTGTGAAGGCTTCCAGTTTGCCCTCGGTGGGTATAGCTTTCCTGCTGCTCATATCGTTGCAATTTCACTCAAAATGCCGAATTCATCAACAAAAATTTTGTTTTCTGCATCAAATGTGGACTGCAATGTTGCGTATGGGTAAGAAGTGCGAACCTACAGTATTGTCAATAGGTCGGCATTGGCTACAAAACCATCGCTGCCGGTTTGACCGTAACCGCTTGTCTGTTGAGCGTGTTACGGACTCTCTTCAGCCGCGATTCTACATCCCTGAGCGCGTCCGCGGTGTGCTCGGATCGCTTAGACATCAGCTCATGATGCTGAAGAGCGTCCATAATCGCAAAGGCATTCGCCTGGCATTTCGCCGATGTTGTTTCGATTTCTTCGAACGCATCCCTGATTCTCGAACGATTCTTGAAGTATGTAGCGGGTAACGCCCTGCGCAGCACCTTCAAATCACGTAGAACATCACTTGTGTGGTTAGCATAATCCTGCACCAAATCCAGTACCTTGTGAGTATCGAGATTGGTCTCCGGCATGTTGCTTAAGGAGGGTATCACAGCCGACACCTGCTCGTGAGCGGAACTGCTGCCCCGGGACATGAACTGCGAAAATGAACGGATTATATCATCCAGAGAATCTACAATCGAACTTAGATCAATAGTCGTTTCCTGAGGAACCGTATTCACCTGATCCATTACCTCATTCCTCCTGATCGTTGTCGTTTACCGATTTGACTGATACCCTCAAGTGTTTGAGTTATCTTATCCTTGAGCGTGTCAGGCGTGAATGGTCTGACGATGTAATTACTGACCCCCGCGTTTATCGCTTCCTTGATCTGATCCTTCACGGACCTCGCTGTCACCATAAGGATTGGGACGCTGCTATGCCCATCTGTTTGCCTGACTCTTGCAACAAATTCGAGGCCGTCCATATCGGGCATATCCAGATTCGCGATTATGAAATCAACTGATCCCTGCTCCAGCGTGGCAATAGCCTCTGCTCCGCCTGCAGCCTCGAGAACACTTGTATAACCGGCTCTTCTGAGGGTGCTGACGATGATTCGGCGCATTGTCGCCGAATTATCTATGGCAAGAATGTTCAGATCTTCCACACATTCCTCCTGAGTAGATTGCACCCAGTTGCTCTCATCAGTTGGCTGAAGAACTTATAGGTGCATTCTGCGCTGAATCATGGTCGAATCAGACAGCGCTTAGAATCCTCTTCTTGTTTTCTTCGAATTCCCGGTGAGAAATCAGCCCACCTTCAAGAAGTTTCCCCCACCGCTCAATCTGACTTTCGATCGCAAGAACGCTGTAATTCGAACTCGGGTCGGTGCTATTCTCGGTTGACGTCTGCCGGCGGGACTTCTTGCCGCCACCGATCTTCAAATCGGAATCAGGCTTGACCGAAATTCGCTCCAGACGCCGCTCTACACCGGCGATTCTGGATTTGAGCTCGCTTATCTCGCTGCGCACCTGATATTCCTTCAGCGCCCTGGTGATCATCTCCTTGAGATCGTTTAGTCTGAATGGCTTGATGGCGTAGTCGTAAGCGCCCGACCGCATGGCTTCGATAGATGACTCTACAGTAGGATAGCCAGTCATCAAAATTACAATGAGATTCTCATCAAGCTTCTGGAGGTTCTTCAGCACCTCTAATCCATCCATGTCGGTCATTTTGAGATCGACCAGTGCTACCTTGAAGCTATTCTCGGCCACGAGCTTCAATGCTGCCGGTCCGGAATTAGCAACAACGACCTCAAAATCGAGCTTGGAGAAATACTCGTCGAGCAACTCTCTCACAAACAGTTCATCGTCCACTACCAGTAATTTCTGCTTAGACATCGGTGCTCCCTGCAGTCTGAATCCTATTCGCCTCATCGATTGCCTCTTCAACTGTCGTGTGAAGTCTCTTGACGTTAAACGGCTTCACAACATAGTCATAGACACGATTCCTGAGTGCCTCAATGGCAGTTTCAAGCGAAGGAAAGCCGGTCATGAGGATGACAGGCGTCTTCTTCCCTGTAATCTCTCTGGCTCTCTTAGCCAGCTCCAGCCCGTCAATATCGGGCATTTTGAGATCTGTCAGAATACAATCGACCGTCTCACTACCTAGAATATCGAGCGCTCGCTGTCCGGAGTCAGCCATGCTGATATGGTAGTCGAGAGTGCTGAAATGATCGTATAGTAAATCCCTGATCAGAAGCTCATCATCTACAATTAAGAGTCTATTCATAACGTTGTCTAACTCCCCTCTCAGAATTCCTCAACTATTGTCGCCGCTCTCTGGCTGGCTGCTGTTTCTCGGAGAATCTGCCCTCAGTATCTTTTATATCTCATATCTTCTAACTCACCTCAGAGGCAGGAATGCTGAAAGACTCCAGAGCTGCGTCCTCAGTCGGATATATGTCGAAAATGTGCGATAGCTGGGTTATCTCGAAAATCTCCTGAACGTATTGAGCGAGATTGCACAGAACCATCTGCCCCTTTACAAGCCGGACATCCTTGAGAATGGACACAAGCGTACCAAGACCGGAGCTATTGACAAATCCGACCTCGCCCAGCTCCAGTATCAGATTCACGACGCCTTCGCTCGCCAGCTCTTTGACCTGGTCCTTCAGCCGGGAGGAACTATTCAGGTCGAGCCTTCCGTTCAACTTCAGTACAGTACAGCTGCCATGCTTACTAACGCTAATATTCACATGCCACCTCTCTTTGAATCGGTTTCTGGTCCTGAGTGTGTGTATCGAGACTGACTTTCATAGTGAGGATATTTCCTCTGCCCGGTTCATGATGAATGTCAACCTCATCGATGTATCTTTCAATAATTGCAAGACCGCGCCCTGATTCCGAATCGTCATCAACAGGCCGAGTGACTTCCTCCAGCTTCCGCGTGAAGGGAAGAACGCCCTCGTCCTCTATCGTCACCGTCAAGAATTCATCACCTATGTCGTAGCTGAGCACGATCTGTTTGTCCGCCTCCTTTTGATTGCCATGAAGATAGGCGTTTGTGAATCCCTCGGAGATTGCCACGAGCAGGAAATAGCTGATCCTGTCATCCAGTGGCAGCTCCGACATAATTGCCATAGAAATAGTGTAGACCCAGTTCAGGTAGTTTGAATCGCTCGGTACCTGCACTCTGATGCTGTCATTCATTAATTCACCCCTCAATCTCCACCACGACAGCGGTTGTATCGTCAAATTGCGATTCTCCGGCGCCCAGAGTGAACTCGTCAAGAACCGTCTTCAGTTGGTCGACAAGTTCCTGCGGTCGCATGTCACCTCTGGCGGCAAAGAACTTCTCGAGTTCTTCCCGACCGTACATCTGATCGGCTCTATTGACGCACTCTGTAACACCGTCGGTGAAAAGTAATATCCGGTCGCCCCGGACCAGATCTATCGTTTCATGCATATACTCGAAATCTTCGAACTGTCCGACTATGATACCTCCGGTCGTTAACTGCCGCAGTTCACCCGAATATTTATTGTGGATGAACGGGGGCAGATGCCCTGCATTTGTGTAAGTGCAGGTTCCGGCAGCCAGGTCAAAGTAGGCGTAGACGAACGATATGAAGATGTTGGGGTATCTCATGACATCCTCGCACACAATGCGGTTTGTGTGTGTCACAATACTCGCGACATCCTTGCCTCTATACGTATCGGAGCGTATGACCGATCGAACGGCTGTCATCATCAGCGCCGCGGGCACACCCTTGTTCGAAACATCCCCGACAATGACAACAAACTCCTTGTCCGAAATCGGTATGAGATCGAAGTAGTCGCCACCCACTTTTCCGGCGGGCAGATACAGACTGCCGATTGAAGCACCCCTGAGATCGATGTCAAGGTTTGGAAGAAGTGCCCTCTGAATATCCTTCGCCAGCGAGAGTTCCTGTTCAAGTTTCTGCTTCTTGAGAATCTCTTTCATCATGTTTGCGTTTTCGATCGCTACTGCCGCGAAATTGACAAGCCTCTCGAGAGTAGCAACGTCATGATCGCTGAAACCTTCGCCATTTGTCTTATTCACAGCGACCAGAACCCCGATAGGTTCAGATTTCTGAGTCACAGGAACACAAATGACTGAGTTCACTATAGCACTTACTTCGCTGTCCTTGGGGATTTCGTTCAGTCTGATAGTCCTGGCGGTATCATAAGCTGCCTGTGCAAGATCGATGTCGTTTCCTGCCTTGATCTTCCTAACATGCGAACCATCAACCCCCCACGAAATTCGCGTTTCAAGCTCGCCGTTGTCCCGGATCAGGATGCAGCCAACTTCAGCCGAGACAATTCTGAGGGACATCTCCATCATGGCAGACAGTATTGCCTCGATATCGAGCATCGAGGTCAACATAACGCCCATATTGGCAATATCATTTAGTTCGGATTGTTTTGACTCGAGTTGATCTTCCAGATCTGTTACTCTTGTCTCAAGAGCGCATGATGTAGACATTTGACTCCGACCGTTGTTGTTTAATCTATTCTATTATCGACAGTTAGCTCACGTTCTGAAGAGTATGCCTCCGAAAACTGCAAATTCGGGAATACATCTTGACAAAACTCCTTATTGCATTATCTTTCAATGTGTTATGTAATTTCTCACCTGAGTGATCGCACGACTTTAGATGGATCAAGAGAGTAGAAGTGGCTCGCGAAGGCCAAAAGTCCGCGAGGATATTGCTTACCGGTTCGCCAGGTTGCGGAAAGACCACGTTAGTGGAGCGACTGCTGGCTGAACTCCGTATTCCTGTGTCGGGCTTCATTACGAAAGAGATCAGGGAGTCCGGGCACCGTACTGGATTTAGGATCGCCGGCATATCGGGAACCGAGGAGACTCTTGCACACTTGAACATTGACTCCGGTTTTCGCGTCGGTAAATATGGTGTGGACGTCGAGGCGATTGACCGAGTCATCGAGACCGAATTTGCCGAACCTATCGCGAATCTGATAGTTGTCGATGAGATTGGAAAGATGGAACTTCTGTCTGAGAGATTTATTTCCCTAATCGAGACACTGTGGGAATCAGATAAGACAATTCTGGCGACAATAATGTCTGCCCAACAACCGATCTGTGACAGGCTGAAGAATGACTCGAGGAGCAAAGTCATCACTCTGAATCATCGGAATAATAAGGAGGTCCTCGGTGAAATTCGCAACCTATGCGATTTATCACTCGTCATCTAAATAAGATATACCATCATTTCACATATCGGATTAATTACGGAGGTGCTCAATGCATCGATCATTCATCGCTATTCTCGCCGTACTACTCGGCATTCTAATCTCAAGTCTATCCTTCGGCAGTCAGGTTTATGTCGGTCCAAGCGACTCAAATGGCCACTTCCAGATGACGGCTCCAACCGAAGAAGAAATGCAGATGATGGCTGAGACTCGGCTGGAGAAGCATGCCTGCATGCAGAAGTCCACCGAGCGGCTCGCTGCGATGCGTGAAGCGAATAATCCGCTTGTCGCGACAGTCTATCCCACTTCTAACATGTACGACTACGATGTTCTCTATTACAAGATTGATATTAGTATAAGCATGAGCGGTGAAACTGTCGGCGGCTACGTTGAGATGCATCTCAAGAGTCTGATCGATGGGCTGTCATACGTGGATCTCACATTGGCGAATCAGCTTAATGTCACTGCGACGCGCCTCGACGGTGTATCTCAGGCTTTCTGGCATTCAACCGACATCCTGACAGTGAACTTCACCACCCCGCTTAACGACGGGGATGAATTCACACTCAAGGTCGAGTACGACGGTTATCCTTCCACGTCCGATGGTCTAGGAATGTTCTTCTATTCCTACTCAGGTCGGAGAGTCTGCTACACCAATTGCGAACCATGGGGAGCAAGAAATTGGTGGCCGTGCAAAGACTTCACCTTCGACAAACCGGACAGTGCAAACATCATAATCACACACCCGACAACTTACGGTGGGTATACAATGGATCTGGTATCCAATGGTCTTCGTCAGTCGGTGACGGACAATGGAAACGGGACCACGACGACTCACTGGCTCGAGAAGCACCCGATCGCTACATACCTTGTAGCACTTGTTCTGACAGATTTCAACCAGACGAATCAGAGCTGGGAGTATGCTCCCGGTGAATTCATGCCGGTGGAGCACAATTACTATCCGACCACGTCACCATCGGATTCGAGTTATTCCACGTACTATATGGTGAATTACACTCTTCCAGCGCTCGATGCTTTGTCATACTACTGGGGTCTCTATCCGTTCTGGGATGAGAAATACGGTCACATGCACTTTGGCTGGGGTGGTGCCATGGAGCATCAGACCTGTACATCGATCAGCCCAACGTTCAATACGGAATATGTGATAGCCCACGAATTGGCGCATCAATGGTCAGGTGACCAGGTTACATGCGCCCCAGTGAACCACATGTGGATCAATGAGGGATTCGCATCGTACGCCGAGGTTCTCTATTTCGAGTACCATTATGGCTCGTCATACGCCAAGACCTGGCTTTCGTACCAGGAACACATCAATGCGGGCACACCGTACGTTGAGGATCTCGAGACCGACAATGTTTTCGACGGCACGACGGTTTATGACAAGGGATCCTGGCTGGTTCATATGCTCAGGAATCAAATGGGTGACGACCTATTCTTCCCTGCAATGCAAGACTTCTTCTTAACCTCCGAGTTCGCTGGAGGTAGCGCGAGCACTGACGATCTCAACTCGGTTGTATCGCAATACTACGGGTCGGATATGAGCTGGTTCTTCGACACATGGGTCTATCAGGAAGGACAGCCTGACTACAGATATTCCTATGATTATGAGCCGGATACAATCCTCGGAACCGGATATTTCGTCTACTTCATTCTTGAGCAGCAAAACATGGACGGCGTATTCCCGATGCACGTAGATATTGTGGCTCACGCCGGCGACTATGATTCGGCATTCACCATCTGGAATACGAGCGAAGTTGATGTATACACGTTCAATCTGCCGAACCCGCCGACATCGTTCGAAATCGATCCTGATGACAAAATTCTCAAAACCGCTGGGCAAGTCCCGTTCAGCATGCATATCGCTTCACCTGGGCGACTGCCGGACGCCGTGCTGGGCGAACCGTACAGTTACACGCTGCAGGCAATCGGCGGCGTTCCTGATTACACATGGCAGAAGACCCTCGGTCAGTTCCCAGTAGGTATGACATTCAATGGGACGACAGGTGTACTGTCCGGAACGCCCACGTGGGTCGCTGATTATTTCTTCAGATTAAGATGCACCGACTCCGACAGTCCGCCGAAAGTTGACGAGCGCGCATTTACGCTTGCGGTGGTCGAAGAGAGCTTCCCGCGCGGTGACTGCGACGGATCCGGTGAAATCGATATAGATGATGTTGTGTATCTCATCGCCTATATTTTCTCGGGCGGTCCCGCGCCTGATCCGCTGGAGTCAGGTGATGTCGATTGTTCAACTGAAATCGATATTGACGATGTGGTGTATCTGATTGAATACATTTTCACAGGCGGACCAGCACCCTGCATGTAGCAGACAAGTAGCGAAACGTTGACGGTTAGCCGGGCGTGAGTCATCTCGTCCGGCTTTCTATTTGACGATTGTCTGGCTATTTGTTTCGGTTTAGCAGAGAGCGAATGTGCGAGATCATATCGCTGCGAGGAATTGTGACCTGGACATCTTCAGCCTTGAGCCACTCAGCTCTGTCCTGAACATCCTTCGATAGTCCACGACCAGCTACAAGGTCCTTGATTGTAACCTGCCCCTTATCAAACTCATCCGAGCCGCAAATCACTGCGACAGGTATATCGAGCCTATCGGCGTACTGAAGCTGTTTCGGGATTCTGCGATTATTCCCAAGGAAGACCTCGACCATGAACCCTTCATTACGAAGCTGAGAAGCCATTTCGAAGTAGTCGGCCATTCTTCCCTTGTCCATGGTGGTAACAATGACCTCCGCACAGCTTTTCCTGACTTCAAGCGCCTCAAGTTTCAGGAGTGCTGCCAACAGTCTGTCGACTCCAATCGAAGAGCCCGTGCCCGGCATCGGCTGGCCGGAGAATCGCGATACAAGATGATCGTACCGTCCACCAGAGAATACAGATCCGTAATCGGGAAGATCGAGCAGGTATGTCTCGAATACCGGACCGGTGTAGTATCCAAGGCCCCGGACAATCGTGAGATCAACTCGCGCCTTCGCCGGATCGGCACCCATCCCATCAAGGTAGCGGCCAATCTCCCGCAGCTCCTCGAATCCGTCTGCAGCCATCTCAGACGCGCCGAGCAGATCCGCAGCATTATCGATCTGACTCAATCCGGCTGCCTGCGCAATGTCAAGGAACTTCTCCAGCAAAGCAATCTGAGGATCGGGAAAACCGAGCCCCGGTATGACGTCGCCCGATTTGTCTGTTCTGCCCGGACCAAGCTCCATGATGACAGCATCACGTCCCTGTTTTTCTAACTTATCGAGAACCCGGAATACGTCCGGAGCAGTTTCGGGTGAGATTCCGGCAAACTGAGCAAGACCGTTGAGGATCTTCCGATTTGAGTATCGCACTTCGAAATTCTCGATCTTGAGGCAACTCATCGTCTCGGCCATGACAGCTATTATCTCAGCGTCGGCAGCGACGAGCGATGTCCCAACAATGTCGATATCGAACTGCAGAAACTCTCTGAATCGCCCCGGACCCGGCTTGTCGACACGCCAGACCGGTGCGATCTGGTATCGCCGAAATGGCGTCGGCAGTTCGCGATTGGCTGCGACAAACCTCGCTAACGGTGCAGTGAGATCGAACCTGAGTCCCATCTCAACCTCATCGGGACCGATGAAATTGAATATTTGCTCCTTGTTCTCCTTGCCGTAGTCGGCACCGAACAGTGTGGTCAGGAACTCAAGAGCAGGGGTCTGCAGCGGAAGATAGCCATACCTTTCAAATACTGATCGGGTTTTGTCGATCAGAACCTGCCGGGTCAGCTCATCCTCCGGGGGATAGTCCCTGAAACCCTTCAGAAGCTTAGCTGGGACTTTTTTCGCTTTGTCAGACATGGCAATCCCTGGCGGCCCACAAAACATAATACTGGGGGGGAGGGTCGAACTCCCGACCTCCTGATCCACAGTCAGGCGCTCTAGCCATCTGAGCTACCCCAGCATTACTCTATTAACATCGGAACGATCCGGTCAAAGTTTCGTTCCGAATTCAAAACGATGTCACGTGCTCACCGGCACGCAAAACGAGATAATAAGCCATTTATGCGAAGTTGGCAACACAAAAATCTGATCCGTGGACCGGCTTAAATCAGCGATATTGAAATCATTGTCCGTCAGGGAGCAGAGTTTTGAATTGACATGGCAGGCTCTACACCTAAATTCCCGTGAGAACCGCTGATAGAGAAAGGAAGCGCAGTGAAACCTGATCTCATTGAGAAACTTGCAGTAGAGAGCGATTCAAGAATAGTAATGCTCGTGATGGACGGCCTCGGAGATATCCCCGCCAGCGGTCACGGGACGCCGCTGCAAGAGGCAACCACACCGAACCTTGACAAACTTGCCGCGGAGGGCGTGCTGGGGCAATTTGACCCGATCGCTCCAGGTATCACTCCGGGCTCGGGACCGGCGCATCTTGGGCTTTTTGGATACGATCCTGTCGAAAATAATGTCGGACGCGGAATCCTATCTGCATTCGGGATAGGCTTTGATCTCACCGAGAAGGATGTGGCGGCCCGTATCAACTTCTGCACGCTCGATTCCAACGGCAATGTCACTGACCGAAGAGCTGGTCGTATATCAGATGATGAAAACAGGCGGATATGTGAGAAGATCAAGAGCAAGCTCCGTACACCTGCGGGCATTGAGTTCTTCCTCGAAACAGAGAGCCAGCACCGGGGATTGCTCGTTATCAGAGGCAATGATCTATCCGATCAAATAGCCGACACCGATCCGCAACAAACGGGCGTGCCGACACGTGAACCGAAACCGCTCGCAGCGGAGGCAGATCACACTTCCAAGGTTCTGATGGAAATTCTGCAGCAGGTGCGCCAAATCCTCTCGGATGAGGAAAAGGCAAACATGATTCTACTGCGCGGCTATTCCGGATTCAAGCAACTTCCATCCATGCAGAAGCGCTTCGGCGTGAAGGCATGTGCGATTGCTGAGTATCCGATGTACAGAGGGCTTGCGACACTCGTCGGAATGACCGTACAGCCGCCTTACACAGACTTCGACGATGCCATCGCCGTTCTCAAGTCCAAATGGAAAGAGTTCACTTTCTTCTTCCTGCATGTCAAGAAGACAGATTCTTATGGCGAGGATGGTAATTTTGAATCGAAGAAACAGGTGATAGAGGACGTCGACAAAGTCATCGTGCCGGGAATCATGGCGATGAAGCCTGATGTCCTGATAGTGACAGGCGACCATTCGACACCGTGGTCGATGAAAGCACACAGTTGGCATCCGACGCCGGTCTTACTGCACAGTAGGCTTGTCAGACGCGACAAATCGGAGAGGTTCTCGGAGATAGAATGCCAGACCGGCGGTCTCGGGAGGCTCCCGCTGGTGAATCTGATGCCGATTGCGCTTTCATGCGCCGGCAAGCTCGCGAAATTCGGAGCGTAGTCTCACCTGAGATCATCGTGCATGGCCGTCCCGAATCCCGGCCCGAGAAAGATTGCATTCAGCAACAGACGCGCTGTACCATGAAAGTACCCGCGAAAAGTGGGATCGTCGGCAAACAGAATCAACTGGCCTTTACCCATCCCTTCGCAGGTAGCGTACGCTGAACTTGCCCAGCGCTGCCTCGCCTCCGGCCAGAGCAGCCCAGATAGTCGCAGCTCTTTGTATGGTTTGAATCTCACCGGTGTCTCGAACTGCAGTGACAGTATTAGTATTTCCCGGTCGAACTCTATCGGCCGGGATTTTCTTTCTTCTCGAAGTATGTTACCAGATCATCGATCATAGCGGGAATTGTGTGAATGCGGGATTCCACTGCAACCTCGAAGCCTTCCGATGCTATCATCTTGGTCGTTGATGGTCCAATCGAGAATATCGGTACTGAAGCAAAGAGTTCGTGCGCCTCTTCACGAGTCAGATTTTCCAACACCCCCTTGAATGTCGAACCACTGGTGAAAATCGCTGCATCCGGCGGATATACGAACAGCTTCTCTTTGAATCCCTCAGGCCACTTGCAGAGGTCTGTATCGTAGACGGTGATCGGCAGGACTTCCGCTCCGGCATCGGTCGCCATCAACTCCACAGTATCACCAGCGAGTCCACCTCGCACTCGAACCAGAACACTGCCTTTTAGATCGTGAGATGAAATCAACTCTCTGGCGAAAGCCGTCGCCGTTGCCTCTTTGGGCACGAAGTCGACTCTGATATGCCAATTGGCGATGGCCTCGGCAGTCGCACCTCCTACGGCAGCAATCCTGTACCCTGCCAAACACCGCAGATCGCCAAACTTATCCATAAGCTGCTGCATGAAGTAGCGCACACCATTTTCGCTGGTAAATACAAGCCAACGGTTGCTGTTACTGATGGCAGCAAATCTCTGCCAGGCATCGTCATCATGATAGTCGGAAGTCGTTATCGATGGATACGGCAACACTTCGGCGCCGAGCTCCCTCAGGCTCTGGTACATGTCGCGCGCCTGATCAGGAGATCGAGTAACGATCACACGCTTGCCCAAAAGTGGTCTCTGTTTCACCCACGAGAGACACGGCTGCAGATCAACCACCTCACCTATCACGAAAATCGAGGGCGATCTGACATGATGCTTCTTGACGACGGCAGGCAGGTCCTTCAATGCAGCGCTGAAGTATCGCTGGCTCGGTAGAGTGCCCCTCTCGATAACAGCGGATGGTTTGTCTGGCGACATTCCAAAATTGATCAGCCTCGTCGCGATTGTTTCTATCTCGCTTACGCCCATGTAGATAATGATCGTTCCATTCTCAGCTTTCGCGATCCACTCCCATGGCACCGTAGAAACAGCCTTATCCTTCGCCTTGTGTCCCGTAACAAATATCACAAAGGATGCTTTCTCTCTATCAGTGCAGGGGATGCCGACATACGCCGGAGCGCCTACTCCTGCGGTGATACCCGGAATTATCTCGAAGTCGATGCCATGCTTTCTGAGATATTTCGCCTCTTCACCCCCTCTGCCGAAAACCAAAGGGTCACTGCCCTTAAGACGAGCGACATTCTTTCCTTCATTGGCAGATTTGACGAGAAGCTCGTTGATTTCGTCTTGCGGGATAATATGCTTGCCATCCCGTTTGCCGACATAATGCTTCTCCTGACCGGCAGGCAACGCGACGACGATCTCATCGGAGACCAGATTATCGTAGAAAACGACGTCGCAGGTCTGAAGCAAGCGCCATCCCTTCAGAGATATCAGTTCAGGATCACCCGGTCCCGAACCAATCAGATATACTGTGCCTTTCTTCATTCCGGTTTCCGATTCGCCTCATTCGTCATCGTTAAGCATATCGTTAAGCTCGCTCTCGATTTCGTCCGGGGATTTCATCTTGATGATCGCATTCCAGTCTGCGGAAAGAAATCTCTCGAAGCATTCCAGCCTCTTCTGTGCATCGTCTTTGTAGCGAGCTTGCACTTTCTTGCGAAAAGTATGCGCGTACGTGGATATTTTGCCCCAGTGCTTGGGGAAAATGTCGTCGAGAATCCCGCGCAGATGTCCGGCAAGAAAAGGCGCCTTGCCATCTGTCGACACACTCACGGCCAGATGCTCCCGCTTGACCACGGCGGGAAAAATGAACGTGCAGAGCGCCGGATTGTCGACTACATTTACAAGTACACCGGCAGATTTGCAGTCCTCGAATACTTGTTCGTTTACCGCTCGATTATCGCAGGCGGAAATCACCAAGCCATAATCCGCTGCTTCTGATGGATTATAATTGCGCTTCTCCAGCTTTACTCTTCCGGATGTGGCATAGTAATCGATCTTGTCGGTGACCTCGGGCGCAACGACTGTAATGTCTGAATTGTAATCCAGGAGATTGTCGATCTTTCTCAAGGCAATGCCACCGCCACCAACTACAAGGACACGGCAGTCTTCGAGGGATACGTTTATCGGCATGTACTTTGAAGTCATATCTTTTCTCCGTTCTGTGTCTCTCTACTTCTCCGGTTCAGTCTCCGCCCTGACCTTCATCGCCAGCAGCCTGTTGATCAGTCGGCGCGAAGCCTTATCGACAGCATACTGCATTTCGGGACTCAGCTTCTTGATGACCGGCCCGAATTCCTCGTGCCTGATCGCTTCGAATGTATCACCAAATCCGTTGTACAGCGGCTCATGAAGCACATGACTGTACCAGTACATGAACTCATCCAGCCTGCGCTCGATGATAGCCTCAGCCTCCGGAATGGATTCCAGGACTTGCTTCTGATTCTGTTCGACGAATCTCCTGATGTCTTCAAGATCGAGAATCTCGATATTAGTAAGCTCATCGATATCTGATTCGACATCTCTCGGGACGGCCAGATCCATGACAATCCGCCTGCGACTACTGCCGGCGACACCGGCGGCACGCATCATCTCCTTCGTGATGATCGGTACTGGTGAGCTTGTGCAAGTCACGACAACGTCTGCGCGCCCGAGCAGCTCCGGCAGTTCATCGAGTGTGTGAGCGGACGCAGCGAACTTCTCAGCAAGTGCAACAGCCTTTTCCCGAGTCCGATTTGCAAACATGAATCTGCACTGATCGTCGCCTGAGAGACCCGCAGCCGCTATGGCTATCATTTGATTGACGCCGATAAACAGGACGGCAGGGTTCGTGTTCGCTGCGATCTTTGATTTCAAGAGACTTACAGCCGTGCCACTGACGGAGCAGGCTCCCTTGCCGATTTCGGTGTCCGATCTTACTGCCTTGCCGACGCGGAATGCCTGATGAAACAGGCGATGGATAATCTTGCCGGCAGACTTCACCGAGCAGGACGAGCTGTAGGCGTCCTTCAATTGCCCAACAATCTGATTTTCGCCTATGATCATCGAATCCACTCCTGCCACCACTCGAAACAGGTGCTCGGCCGCCTCACGACGCTTCATTGTGTAGAACTTATCCAGAGCATCCGCGATGTGTTGATTCTTGAACTGCGAATAGAAGCTGAGAAGGATGTCTGCCGGTTCTGCCGATTTCTCGAGGACAAGGTAGAATTCAACTCGATTGCATGTGGACACGATCACTGATTCGAGCACACCCGGCAGCTTGCCGAGAATTGCATTTGCTTCGGCGATCGAATCGCGATCCACCTGCAACGGCTCTCTGTCAGTCAACTCTGAAGTCTTATGGCTGATACCACATACTATCAGTTTCCAGCTTGCCATTGCCATTGAGTCAGCATCTCCAATTAGCTTCTTGTATTATCCAGTTTACGACAGCGAAGCCTGTGTGCCGCCACCAATCATGGTTACATTTTCAAAGCCCGCATGCCTCAGAATGAGTGAGGCCTGATAAGATCTTGGTCCTCTCCGACAGACTATTCGAATTTCCCTGATTCTGTCAAGCTCATCAATGCGTAGTCTCAGCTCACCGAGAGGAATGTTCACCAGAGTACAACTTCCCGATACCGGCCACGGTTCCGAGGAGAATTCTTCTGTCTCGCGAACATCGAGAAATACAACGTTATCGGCCGACTTGTCAGCCGGGCCGACGATCTGCAGACCCTTCTCTCGCGCGATTGCCAAAGCCGCCATCTGGTGGAGCGGATCAAGCACTTCGGAATATGGCGGCGCATAGCCATGCTCAAATGCCAGCAGATCATGAACCGATGCCCTGCGCTGCAGGAAAGACGAGAACACATCGATCCGCCTGCAAATGTCACCTGCGCCGACAGCCTGCAACCCCAGCAGCCTCTCATCATCGGAAGAGTAAACAAGCTTCACGCTGAAAGTACCAAACTCCGGATAGTAGTCAGGCTTGTCTGGGAAGGCTCCCCAAACCGCTTCAGCTCGAAAACCGGCAGCCTCAGCAGCCTTCTGAGAAAGACCAACCGCACCAACGTTTGTATCAAATATCTTCACAAGAAACGCACCAACCACACCCTTAAACTCAGCGTGATTTCCGGCCAGATTTTCCGCTATCACCCGTCCGTGGCGATTGGCCAACGATCCCATCGGAATGTATATCTGCGCGCCGGTAATCAAATGATGGGATTCGACACAGTCGCCCCCGGCAAATATATCCGGATCGCTTGTGCGCATGTGAGAGTCGACAACGATACCACCCCGATCGCCTATTCTCAGACCACAATCACGTGCCAGCGAAGTTTCGGGACTGACTCCGAGACAAAGAAAAACGTAATCGCATGAGATGCTCTCTTCATTCTGCAGAAGGACTACCGGATTCCCGTCGCCGTCCAGATCAATGCGCTTGACTTGCATACCAGTCTTGATCGTGACATCCTGCCGCATCATTTCGCGCTCGGCTATCGCTGCCATCTCGGGATCGAGCACGTATGGAAGAATCTGGTTTTCTTTCTCGACAAGCACCGTCTCGATACCCCAGAGTCCCGCTGCGGCTTCCACAACTTCGCATCCGATGAATCCACCTCCGACTACCACAACTTTCCCGACTTGCCCGGTTTGGGCAGCTTCACGGAATGCCACTGCATCATCCGGCTTCGTAAACGAACTGATCCTGGGACTCTCCGCCACGGGGAATGGAGGCTGCATCGGCGCCGCACCGGTGGCGATCACAAGCTTTCCATAAGCGTGCTCAAGTACTTCACCAGTGGCAAGCATCTTAACAGCGGTCACCTTCTTTTCTCTGTCAATACGGATAACCTGGGCACCCGTGACAACATCGAAGCCTTTTGTGTTCTTGAAAAAGTCGGCGTCACGCTGCACATCATAGGAGGTCGCCGTCAGTTTCTGGAAGCTGTCGATATCACCCGACGCAAAATATGGCATACCACAGGTCGCATACGATACCAGACTCTCTCTCTGAAAAAGCGTAATCTTCACATCGGGCAACCTTCGCGCCAACGTAGCGGCAGTCTTTGGACCTGTGGCGACTCCGCCTATTATCACAAAATCTGATCTATTAACACTCATTTTAAAAACCTTGGGGTTGCCCTAAGGCAACCCCCGTTGCAGTCGAATATCTACAGTCTATGAAGACGACTTGGAAATGGCAGCCGCCATCTTTCTTTTCACTACGATCTCAGACATGAGATCCCGAACTCTGATCGAAACAGCAACTTTGTATAGAATGGTGATTATCAGCGCACCGAGAGCGTAAATCCCCATCGAAATCATCAGTTCAGGGAATGTTGGTGAGTATTGAGTAATCGTCCCGAGCGGAGATGGTATGAAACCGGTAATAACCATCGCCATACCCTTGTCAATCCAGAGCGAGAGAAAGAGCAGAACGCATCCGACAGAAAGAATTTTGAAATTGTTGCGCGACTTCGGAGGAATCAGCAGTATCAGCGACACTATCGCCAGTATCGATGACAGCCACATCCACGGAACAAGATTCGAGTTGCCGTCGATTCCGACGAACATATACTTGAAGTGCAACAGATGTTCAGGGATATCACTATAGACGGCAGTGAAAACTTCCATTAGAATCAGGAATACATTGACAATCATGCCATAGGTCGCAATTCTCGCCAGATTCTTGATGGCCTTATCACCCGGATCGAATCGTGATACATTTCTGACAATCAGACAGAGTATTACAAGCAGTGCCGGACCGGCTGCAAACGCAGATGCAAGAAATCGCGGAGCGAGAACAGCAGTCATCCAGAATGGTCTGGCTGAAAGACCGGAATATAGAAACGCCGTCACGGTGTGAATAGAGATCGCCCACGGAATCGAGAGATAGATGATCGGCTTCAACCAGCGGGGCGGTTTGATACCTTTCCGCTCGGCATCCATGGAGAACCAGCTAATCACAACGTTCAACACCAAGTACCCACTTAGCGCTACAGTATCCCAGAAGAGCAGCGAATTCGGCGAGGGATACAGAAGGAGGTTCAGACTCCGAAATGGCTGCCCGAGATCGACGAATACGAACATAACACACATGATTACCGATCCGATGGCGACAAATTCTCCGAGAATTGTCACCTTTCCGAAAGCTTTGTAATCATGCAGGTAGTATGGAAGCACGACCATCACTGCTGATGCCGCTACTCCAACGAGGAATGTCAGTTGGGCGATGTAGAATCCCCAGGCAACATCCCGTGAGAGGCCGGTGAGGCCAAGACCGTAACCGTATTGCCGGAGATAGTTGATCGTACCAATGCCGATCAGTACGAGAAGGAACGCTATCCATCCCCAGTATCGCTTATCACCTGTTAGTGCCTTTTCTATCATACCAACCTCACACTATGTAATAGACTTCAGGTTCAGTCCCGAGGCCTGGCTTGCGTCTTATCGAATAATTTGAACTCAACAACTTCCGCACTTCAGAATTGGGATCTCCGATATCGCCGAACGCGAGAGCTGGAGCGATCTCCGGCCTGTCTGCGAATCGCTTAGCGCAGGCTTCCACGCAGGCGGGCAACTGGCCTTTGGAGAGTCTCTCCTCACAGAAAGTGCATTTCTCGACAACGCCCTTCGTGCGGGTTGGGAAGTCGGGCTGGATTTCCTTGAGATGAGTTCTCGGGTCCGTCCAGTTAAAGCTGCGTGATCCATAGGGGCAAGCCACGATGCAATATCGGCAGCCGATGCAGCGGTGCCAATCCATCATGACAATTCCGTCCTGCTCCCGCTTCCATGTTGCCTTCGTGGGACACACTCTGACGCATGGCGGATTGTTGCAATGGTTACAGAGCACCAACGCAGGCGAGTGCTTCACCTCATCGGGCGTGAGCTCATGTTCTTGTTCATGGAAAGCGTGCTCAAATGACTCTTTCCAGATCCACTTGATCTCCTGCTTTGGGTTGTCGATCTTCGGCACATTGTGCGTGAGGTGACAGGCATCGACACACGCCGTACAGCCATGCTCTTCACGGCATTTCTTCAGATCGATGACCATTGCCCAGCGCTCAGCCTTGAGACCGCCTGTTTTTAGCCAGGACTTGGCGAGGTCGTCGCCCGCAAACACTTTCCCACCTGCAGCAGCGGTAAGGGTGGTGAGTCCGGCGGCCTTCAAGAATATTCTCCTGTCGACGCTCATCTCACACCCTCCTTAGGCTCGACATGACAATCCCAGCAGTACGGCTGCACCCCCATGTAGTTGTGGCACTGATCACAGAAATCAGACTTGTTCGAATGACAGGACATACATGTATTCGAAAGGCTCATCTCAAACAGCCTGCCAGACTGCGCTTTGTAGGCTCGTACGTCCTGACGCACGACCAGGTCTCGCCACTGGTTGAGGAGATCCATATGGTCTGTCTTCATGTAATCCGTCGCAGCAACACACTCCTTCTCCAATGTAATTATCTTCGGATCGGGTTGATATGTAGCCCTTCCGGCTGCCACATTATACCAGACCGGGAAAGATATGAGAGCGAGGAATATCAGCAATCCAATTATGATCTTCCCACCATCATACATCTTCGCTGCCCTCCTTCCCGGCGAAAGGTTCGCCGCGCAGGTCAGTGTCCCTTGGCTTCTCCCCCTTCATTACTAGAGCATTACCCACAAGCTCGTGAACTCCGCCGACCTCGACACCGGGAATCCAGTATTCCAACAGACTTGGAAGAGTCGCCTTATCGATCGCGCACATGCAGAGCAGTATGTTCACACCATGCTTCTCATGAACATATTTCACAGCGTTAGCTCTCGGCAGACCGCCTCGCAGTCTCATCTCGAGATTCTCGTCGGTTCCGAGGCCTGCGCCGCTTCCGCAACAGAAAGTCTGCTCACGAATAGTATTCTCTGGCATCTCGTGGAAATTGTTGCTCACAGAGTTGATTATGTATCTCGGCTCTTCAAGAAGACCCATCGCTCTCGCAGGATTGCACGAGTCATGGAAAGTCGGAATGAGGTGATCGTTTCGGCTCGGATCAAGCGTGATCTTGCCGTTCTTGATTAGATCAGAAGTGAACTCCGAGATGTGCACCATCTTCGTGGATTTCGCATTCTCGAATTTCGTACCGGTGATCGGAGATACCGGCTGCTCGAGAAAATCGGCAGGACCATTCAATGTATCCATATACTGATGGAGCACGCGCCACATGTGCCCGCACTCACCGCCGATTATCCACTTCACGCCGAGTCTCTTCGCTTCCGCATAGATCTTGTTGTTCAGTCGCTTCATCGCTTCCGCAGAGTGGAACAGCCCGAAATTGCCTCCCTCGGAAGCATATGCACTCCATGTATAGTCGAGACCGACCTCATGGAACAGTGCAAGATATCCGAGAAGAGTGTAGTAATGCGGCGTTGCGAAGTAGTCGGCTGACGGTGCAACGAAGAGTATTTCCGCACCCTTCTTATTGATCGGAGCCTCGACCTTGACACCGGTCAGTTCCTCCAACTCATCGACTGCGAAATCAATACTGTCTTTGAATCCGTGAGGCTGAATACCCAGATGGTTGCCGGTTCTGAAGCAATTCGCGACGGGTGTCGTGATCCAGTCGATGTTGAGGCCGACCATATTGAGAAGCTCGCGCCCCATCATAGTGATCTCGGCAGTGTCGATTCCGTAAGGGCAAAAAACCGAGCATCGTCGGCACTCCGTGCATTGGAAAAAGTAGTAGAACCACTCCTTCAGCACATCTACCGTCAACTCTCTTGCGCCTGCGAACTTGCCAAGAATCTTGCCTGTGGCAGTGAAATCATTCCTGTAAACTGATCTCAGCAGCTCCGCTCTCAACACAGGCATATTCTTGGGATCGCCCGATCCAATGAAGTAGTGGCACTTGTCGGCACAGGCTCCGCATCTAACACAGGTATCCATGAAAATCCTGAGTGTGCGATATTTGCCGAGCAGCGACTTGAAACCATCCAGTATTATCTGCTTCCAGTTATCGGGGAGCTGCCAGTCATCGTCAGTAGGCTGCCATTTCCTCGGATACGGAAAGTCTACATACTTCGAGCTAGCGGGAACAGCACCATAGTTGTAAAATCCTCGACGGAACCTGACCGACGGTTCCATCCAGTCCTTGTCGGGCGGGCCGTAGTCGATTTGTATGAGCTGCTCAGGTTTTGGTGTGTCTTCAGCCATCGTCTATTCCTTCTCCAGTGGCATATCAGCCGCCTTCATCACATCCCGGAATTCGTCCTCCCACTCCTCGTAGGTATGAACTTTTACCGGATAATCCCATGGATTCACATGGCGCTTCATCCTGTTGTTGTTCGCGAGATTCCTGGTTGGACTCATGAAGACACCTCCCATGTGCATCAGCTTTGACAGCGGGAAATACATGAACAATACCGATACCAGGAACACGTGAATGTAAAACACTTCACCGATCTGACTCAGAACCGTTGCGTCGACGGGGTGAAAATTGATGAGCCCCATCGCAAGCTTCTTGACGGAGACAATATCCACCTTGGAAAAATACCGCATGAAAATTCCCGTTGCGGCGATCCCGAAGATCAGGAACAGCGGGAAATAGTCGGCGGCAAGAGATATGTAGCGCAGCTTCGGATCGATCACTCTTCGCACGAACAGAAATGTCACGGCAGCAAGTATCAGAATGTCTGTAATGTAGATGACCGGAAGTCCTACCTGAAAGATTCCATCGAAGTTCTGAAGGCCGAGCACCCAGTACGGAATCGGTTCAGCAAAGAACTTGAAGTGGCGTACGAAGATGATCAGGAACGACCAATGAAACATCAACCCGCCGAACCATAGAAGCTTTGTCGCTCCGTAAACTAGCTTGGGACCATCTTTCAGATCCAGTTTGGTGTTCCTGAACAGAGATCTGAAGAAAAGCACTTCAAGCGCCATTCTTCCAATAACGCCGAGCGTCGTGTGAGGGCAGTCCAGCTTGCTGCTCTTGATCCATGGCAGCGATTTCTGCTGGCCACAGGTTGTGGGAATACGAAATGGAACCGGCGATCGCGCCCACTTCAGCACGCGGTAGATCACGCCGACGAGGAACGCGACTATTGCTACATACGGGATGATGATCCCGAAAAGGTAGCCGAGTCCGGCCGATTCAACTCCAATCCAGGCAGCAAGAATCAACAGAATGACTGCGACGAAGGAAAAGACGACTCTCATCTACCACTCCCTTCATGTCGTTTCACAGATGGATTATTTTCATTATCTGATGCTCCGGAACCGCACGTATCATCCGAGGCTTTAGCCCGGCGTTCCAGAGGCGAAAACGTTCCCATTGTTGCTTCTCTGTTTCTGATCTTGCAAATAGTCTCGCGACAGAGCATGTACGCATCAAAGGCATAAAGAGCAAATCTGTCGATCCGTGTATCCAAGTCATGCAATTCATCAGCCAGATGCTTGTCGGAAGACTGATCCATCGCGAAAGCACGAACTACATTCTTCAACTCGAACACGAATGCTACGGCATCAGATGGCTTGAAGTCCTGCACTGCGCGGATCTTCACCAATGACTCAGCAGAGGCGCGGAGATTCTGCTCGTCCATGTCGCCTGTGATCTCTTCGAAGATTAAGGCAAGCTCGCGCTCGATCGTAAATCCCACAGGGTTCGAGAACCTGTTCTTCTGGTTCTTGAAAAAATCTACAGAGTCAGGAGGATAAGTGGCCAGTGTTCGGTCGAGCCAGTCTTCAAGAACCGCTTTTCTTCTCTTTTTGAGGATATCTATCAGCATGTCTCCTCGACGCTCGTTCAGTCCGCCTCTGGACTGTAATATGTTACATATTTCACAAACTCAGCTAAAAAATAACACGCTCAACTTCTCTAATCTGGAGTCAACTGTCATCTGTCTCACGTTCACTTCATCGTGAAGTGCAGACAGCCGCTCAATCCAGTCAGGAAAGATTGCGCATTATTTCACAAGAGACGAAACTCCTTACACAAATAGAAGAGCAGTGATTCGCGACAGAAAGGTCGTAAGAGTAACTGCTACTGCTATATAGATAGTATGCTTTTGTGATGAATAGTCAACTGTTATTTTTACCTTTTTCAGAATCAGCATAAGTTGTGGGCATTCATGGCAGGCGCTGTGCATTAGCCCTTGAAGGGGTCCTGCTTCATTGGGTGATTTTCATACGTTTATGTTAGATCTACCAGTCCGCTGAGCCCACCCTTCCCGACCGGAAGTGATATAATAGAGTCAGCCCGAAGCTCACTTGCTCCGGGCTGATTTTCAAGTCATAGAATGCGGCGTGTTACACGCAGCCGGTCGGCTTGGCAAGGCCAGCCACTTTGCAGGCACCTTTAGCCGGTCCAGATGGGAAGAGTTCGTAGACTTTCTTCAATGGGAATCCAGTCTCTTTGCAGAGCTTGCGGATCATCGGAGCAATCCCGAACTTCTGGTAGTAGTCTCTAAGATAGTTGACGAGGTGCCAATGCTCGTCGGTCATGGCATCGACGCCTTCGGTCACGGCTAGCGCCTTGGCGACTTCCTCATTCCACTTTTCGGGCTCTTGAATGAAACCGTCCTCATCGACCTCAACCTGATAGTCACCAACTTCGAGTTGTGCCATCTTTCATTCCTCCGTATTTACGTTAGTTCAGCATTCTTATATGCAAATCTACTGTGCAAACTCGCTTTATCAGTGCATCTCCAAATAGCCGCAAGGACAGTTCTCCTCACACTTCTTGCAACCATTGCAGAACTCCATCTTGATTTTGTACGGTTCACCTTTTGCGAGCGGCTTAACAATCGCATTATCCTGACAGAAACTCCAGCATGTGCCGCAGTCGAAGCACTCCCCGCAACTCATGCACCGTTTTGCCTCAGCGATCGCGGCGTCTTGCGAAAGCGTCGACGTGATCTCCGTATCCAGGGCTTTGAAACGCTCTTCGACACTCAAGTGATTCAACTCGACTCTCGGAGCCTCGGCATAGTACCCCATGTGCATCAACTCAGGCTTGATCTGGCTCAAATCCGCGCCATACTCCGCGGGTACAGGTTCGCCGGTGATCGCCTCGTGAACGGCAGCGGCAGCTTTCCTGCCATGATATATGGCATCGATTGCTATGCCGAGATTGATATTGTCACCACCGGAATACATGCCATCTTCTTTGGTCTTGAACTTATCATCGACCTTGATCCAGTCGCGTCCCTCAATGAGATTCTCGATACCAGTGAAGTCGGGCTCCTGGCTGATAGCCGCTATCAGAGTCGTGAATTCGAGATCGTAGGTATCTCCCTCGATCGGAACAGGTCTCCGTCTGCCGGATGAGTCAGGCTCACCGAGCTCCATCCGCTGGCATTTCATCCCTGTGGCCGTTCCGTTGCTGCGGTAGATTTCGATCGGAGCAGCAAGGAAATCGATTCTGACACCTTCCTCAAGTGCACCCTCTATCTCCTCGTCGATGGCCGGCATCTCGGCCTGCGTCCTGCGATACAGAATAGTGGATTTCGCACCCAGACGACGCGCGACTCGCGCGGCATCGATTGCGGTGTCTCCGCCACCGATTACGACAACACTGTCGCCGATAGATACTGACTGGCCCGCGTTGACCTTGTGAAGGAAATCGGTGCCGGTGAACACATTCTCCGCATCTTCGCCTTCAACTCGAAGCAGCAGCCCCTTATGCGCGCCGATCCCGATGAATATCGCCTTAAATTCCTTCTGCAAATCGCTGTATTGGATATCTTTTCCAACGATTGTGCTGAGCTTGAGCTCGACACCCATATCGAGTATACGGTTTATCTCTGCATCGAGGATGTTTGTCGGAAGGCGATAATCTGGTATGCCATATCTCAGCATTCCGCCTGTCTTGGGAAATGCCTCAAATACAGTCACTGGATAGCCGCGTCGAGCAAGGTGGTAAGCGCAAGACATGCCTGCAGGGCCGGAGCCGATGACTGCGATCTTCTCGGTTCTTCTCTCGTCAGTCAGCTTCTTGGGTGCGAGCTTCTTCTCGAGTCCCCAGTCACCGATAAACCTCTCCATGCTGTTTATGCCGACAGCGCCTTCAAGAGCCTTGCGATTGCACTCTGATTCGCATGGATGAGGACACACTCTGCCGAGTGTCGATGGAAACGGAGTGGTCTCAAGCCAGATATAGAAGGCCTCTTCCAGAGCTTGCTCGTAAGTTTTCTCGTACTCTTCCGCCTTCGAAATCGTCATCAGGATTTTTCTGATCTGATTGTGATTGGGGCAATTGAAGATACATGGCGGCATCTTCTCGATCAGCTTCGGTCGCAATGGCGAGGTTTCTACACTCGATGATCCCGACGAACGAGAGAGACCCCCCAGACCTTTTTTCTTTTTCCTAACTACTTTAGCCATGTTGTCACTCTCTTGTTATGGTTGCACTCCGCCATGATTCTGGTCGAATCCGCCAGTACTGTCCGCCGAGCAATAGTGCCGGGTCCAGCTTCCGCTGTCGCCTCTGGTCATTCAATCATCGTATAGGCCGAGTTTGTTCTAATGTTCTCTCCAAAAGGTCTTATTCAATACCACACCTTGTGATATATTTAACAATCAAGTAATTTAAGCAATCTCGCTCCTGTTGACAACACATTTCATCTTCATCGAAATCCAGGTCTGTGACCAACGTCAGATTCATGCGCATCACCCGGATGAGCCTCCGAGTTGTCTTGTCCCGACGACATTCCTATCAGTGCGATAACGGCAAGCTGCATCAACCACAGATCGAGACCAACTGGGAACTCCATCAGCATGAATGTGCGTGTAGCACGCGAAAGTCGACTTACAAATAAGCCCATCGCGATTGCCGCCCAGTCCGACTCCCCGCTGCATACTGAGGCATGTATCGACTTCACCTATCCCGGAGAGAGCTCCGGAATAATGGAATTCATGGCCCTTTATCAAGGTGCCAATCTCCAGAAAGGGATTCTCCCGATCTACTCGACACCGCGCATACCCATGCCCTACTGGCTTAGCCTGCATTTCGAGATCGACAGGAAACACTCCAGCCATCTCGAATTTCTTTCCGTGCCAAGTCAGCGATCTCGAAAGATAAATAAGTCCCCCACACTCTGCGTACACAGGCAACCCCAGGTTCACAGCATCCCTCACAGAGACCATCATCGACTTGTTCGAGCAGAGCCGTTCAGCGTGGGTTTCCGGAAATCCACCACCAATGTAGAGCGCATCGATATCCGGGAGTGCCGTATCATCAAGTGAAGAGACTCCAACAAGTTCAGCGCCGCTCGATTCCAGAGCTTCCAGATTCTCGGGGTAGTAAAATGTAAAGACAGAATCGTTGAAATATCCTATGCGGGCCACGCCTGCTGACACCGATTGCTTCGCGTCATCTTGGGATTCCATGTCATCAGCTTTGGAGGTCAATTCAATTATGCCATCAATATCGATGTACTTCGCCGCAATCTCTGCGAGCTTCGTGTGCAGGGAGTCGCCGTCGCTGAACTCCGCCGGCGTAACAAGACCAAGATGCCTCCCCGGAATCACTGATGAGTCATCTCCGAGCCTTGGCAGAGCCCCGAGTACAGGGATCCGGCAGAATTCTTCTATCGATTCAGTTAGAATCTTCTTATGCCTTTCTCCGGCGACTCGATTCAATATGACACCTGCAATCCTGACCCCCGGATCGAAGGAAACCAGCCCATTGACAATGGCTGCGACCGTTCTTGTCATTTTCGTGGTATTGACCACCAGCAGGATCGGAGCCTGCAACAGTTTTGCGAGCTCCGACGTACTATGAGTCCCAGAGAGGTCTTTGCCATCAAACAGACCGCGATTGCCTTCGACAATCGCGATATCTGATCCGACGGCGCTGGAAACAAAACGTTCCAGCACCTTCGCAGGATCGACCATGTAAGTGTCGAGGTTTCGGCATGTAGCTTTCCCGACAGCCCCGAGCCAGGCCGAGTCTATGAAGTCAGGGCCTTTCTTGAAGACTGACGCAGTCAGCCCTCTCTCCAGCAGAGCTGTGAGGATTGAGAGGCTGACCGTCGTCTTCCCAGAATCTCCGGACAGGCCGGCAACTACGAGCCGCGGCAGTCTGACATGCATAGAGCAAAACCGAACACCGCGATCTAATCGTTGGCGGCGGCCTCCCTGTGTGGAAGCTCAATATAGCTTCCACCGAAATAGGTGTAGACGCATCTTCCAGAGTTGATAAGCTCTTTGATGGCTTCCTTACACATCTTCTTGTCGACTACATCACCGTGAAGTTCGATCATCGACTTGATAAGGTCCATCGCTTTCAGCTTCTTAAGTTTGCCCGCGTCCTTCACCAGCTTGAACATCGCATCAGCGAGTTCATCTACTGTTATGGCCACTTCTCACACCCTTCTAAAAGGTTAGATGCGTCGAGCGCTTAAATGTAAGACCAGCATGCTTGAAATCGTCAATATGCTCTTTCTGAAATTCGATACCGGACATCCTAAAGAATTTGGGCCATCCGATTCTCTCGATCCACTCACCCATTCTCTCGTACTTCTTAGCATTCGCTGCCCACAGTTCGACGAGACTTCTGATCGCAGTGGTGACTTCCGGCCACCGTGGCGGATTATTCGGGAGAAATGGTATCGCCAACTTCGAGAACATCGGCTCGTGACGTGCATTCGAAACCTTGCCACCAAGCCAAATTGAAACGCCGTCGTTCAGCGGATCTGCCATCGGCATCGACGGACAGACGGTGAAACAGTTGGCACAGAACATGCATCTCTCTTCAATAACCTCAACTGAGTTCTTGCCGTCAACCGTTGCTGGTCTGATAGCCGCTGTTGGGCAGGATGCGCTGACGTTCGGAATCTCGCACATCTTGTACAGACTCGCATGATCGATTTTCGGCGGGCGCCTGTGGATGCCCAGGATAGCAATATCGGAGCAGTGAACGGCACCACACATGTTCAAGCAACATGCGAGCGCAATTCTCAGCTTACCGGGAAGCTTGGTCTCCGTGAAGTACTCGAGCAGATCGTCCATAACGGCTTTCACAACACCCGAAGCATCGGTGGCTGCCGAATGGCAGTGCACCCAGCCCTGAGTGTGGACAATCGCCGAGATCGAATTTGCGATACCGCCGACCGGGTGGCCCATCTTGTCGAGATCACTAATCAGCGGATCGATATTTTCTGACTTAGTCAGCAGGAATTCGACATTGTGGCGGCTTGTGAATCTGAAAAAGCCATCACAGTATTTGTCTGCGAGGTCGCAGTATGCACGAATCTTGTGGACGGCGATTAGCCTGCCCGATGCGGCACGCACCGTGAACAGCTTGGCATCAGTCTCGGACACGTGAACCATGACGCCCGGCTTCACCAATTCGTGATATTTCCATTTGCCGTAGTTTTCCTTGATAACAGGCGGCAAGAACTGCTCGTAATGCGGCGGCCCGTAATCAGTTCTTCTTTCCTCTGGCATGTTATACCTCTATCTCCAAAAGTTATTATCCAGAATTACAAGTGGCTATGATTCTGCCTCTTCGCTTTCGTCACCATCATCTTCGAAATACTCTTCGTAGAAGATGTACGGATTTTCTCTCGGATGAGCGACCATCTCTGCGACAGGCTCAAGATCGATCGCTTCGAGGAAATTACCGAGACCGACTCTCTGAATGAACTCACCGACTCTCTCGCGGTTCTTGCCTTCTTCACTCCATACATCCCAGATATTTTCGACTATACCCATCAGTTCCTTGTATGGGGCTTCCATCTTGATGAACGGTATCAGGACGGATGAAAGCAGCGCACCTTCAACGATCGGAGCCTTGGAACCGAGGAGGATCGTTGCGCCACGGTCTTTACCGGGACGGAGTGCCTTGGGCATTACGTTTATGCAATGCATGCACCTGCGGCAATAGCTGTTTTCAATCTTGAGCTCCTTGCCATCCCATTCCATACACTTGGCCGGGCAGTTGTCTACTACGTCAGATTTGATATCCATTCCAGCCTCAGCGTACTCCGTGACGGCAGCTTTGTCCATCTGGATTGAATCACGCCAGGTGCCAATGATTGACATGTCGGATCGAGCAATCGACGCCACACAGTCATTCGGGCAGCCGGAGAATTTGAACTTGAACTTGTAAGGGAATGCCGGGCGATGTATCTCATCCTGGAACGCCATCGTGAAATCGTAGCACGCCTTCATCGTATCATAGCATGCCCATTCGCATCTCGCCATACCGCAGCAACAGCTCGGAGTACGGACGTCAGAGCCCGATCCGCCGATATCAAAGTCGATCTTGGCAAGGTCGGCAAATATCGGTTCGAGCTGGTCGGTTTTAGTCCCGAGCAGAATGATGTCACCGGTGGAACCATGCATGTTGGTAAGACCAGAGCCGCGCTTCTCCCAGATATCGCATATCTTGCGCAAGGCTTCTGAAGTGTAGAACCAACCTGACGGCTGATTTATACGCATGGTATGGAAGTGTGACACGTTCGGGAATTCATCTGGAAGATCCGAATAACGGCCGATAACTCCACCACCATAACCCATGACACCAACGATTCCGCCATGCTTCCAATGGCCCATCTTCTCTTTGTAGGAGCGTTCGAGCAAGCCAAGCAAGTCTTTGGCCATCGGGTTGTCCTTCGCGGCTGACTTTATCTCCGAAACGAAACTTGGCCACCCACCCTTCTCAAGCTCGTCGAGCAACGGAGTTTTAGGTAATGCGTCTGCCATTGTCTCTCCTTACATTGCTTATTAGTGTATAACCTTTATCATCCTGGCCACCGAGAATGGAATCACCCCATTCTTCTTCTGCGATCGTGATATATGCATCTGCACCCGATTTGCCTCAGGCGCTCCCGAGTCTAATCGGTCGCAGGTTGCTATAAGACAATACTTTATTAAACCAATTTCGGTCCGTAGTCAAGAAGAAAATGTGAAAAAATTCATTAAGTCTAAACATGACCGATTCCCCCCTGAATGCGCCGCTCTACAACCGCACCCCTCTAACTGTCAAGAGATTAATAGGTTGTAGTAACGTACCCCTCGAATGTGATTGTTACGGATCCTTAATCGTCCTCCTTCTGTTAGGCAAGTCGTGTAGTACTTTTGAAACTGGCACCACCAATGCGATGCCTCAGTGGGCTTCTGACTTACTCTAATCAGCCCCCTTGCGGGGGCTGATTGAAACACCTTCAGACAGATTCTATCCCGATTTACATTCCCTTATAAGGATTAGGTCCAACAGACTCGATCACCTCAAGGAAATCATCGAATATCTTCGGTATCTTGTAGTAGTCAGTGATCGCCAGTTCGTGAATCTCCACCCGCTCTTCTTCGAGGACAAGCTGTTTCAGCTTCTCCTGAACATTTTCCATTCGGGTGTTCGCCAATTCACTACCTTTGACGAAATGACATTGGTAATCGTCCCCCTTCTTGCAACCAATTAGAATCACGCCGTCAAACCCGGACGCCAGGGCATCACCGACCCACACAACATTCATCGAACCGAGACAGCGCAACGGAATGATTCGCAGCATGGCATTATACTGCATCCGCTTCAGGCCGACCATGTCAACGGCAGGCAGCGCATCGTTCTCGCATACGAACGCGAGAATTCTCGGCTTCTCGTCGAATTCGTCCGGGACATTTATCGCCTTGATCACCTGTGAGATCTGATTCACGCTGTAGTTCTTGAACGAGATGATTCTCTCTGGACAGGCGCCCATGCATATTCCGCACCTGCGACAACGCAACGGATTCGGCAACGGTGTTCCCTTGTCATCTTCATCGAGCGCACCGAATGGGCACTCCTCGGTGCAGCGTTTGCACTGCGTGCATCTCTGCATGAAGAACTCCGGATAACTCAAATCACCAGCTCTGGGATGAACAGCCGCGCCTCTGCCTATCGCTTCAACAGCCTGTATCGATTTCAGAGCGGCGCCGTAGGCATCATTAATGCTTGATGCAAAATCCATCGGCGCACGAGTAGCTCCTGCTGCGTAGATAGCGGTTCTTCTTGTCTCATACGGGAAGCAAATGAAGTGCGAATCCGTATAACCGTATTTCAGTGTCGGGAGGTCCGTACCCTGGCGATAGGTCAGGTTTATGATCTTCGCTCCCGGTTCGGCAGCTTCTGCAGCCTTCTTCTCGCCGTCGGCGTCAGCTCCAGACACCTCACCTTCTGCCGGAGCCTGGATATCTTCGACTTTCGTGGCCGGTACCATGCCGGTCGCGAGCACGACCATGTCGGCCTGCACTTGAATGTCTTCACCGAATAACGTATCTGTGACGTCTATCTTCAGTCCGCCGGAACCGTTCGAAACACTCGCAATTTCTCCCTTGGTTAGGAAGACACCATTGTCGTTCTGAACGTTTGCGTAGAAGAGTTCGAATTGCTGCGGAGTCCGCACATCCTTATAGATGATATATATCTTGGCGTCGGGATACTTCTCTCTAACGTACATAGCCTGCTTCAGCGAAACGCGGCAACAAACTGCCGAGCAATAGGGAAGGTGATCCTGATCCCGAGATCCAGCGCACTGAATAAATGCAATGCTCTCGATCGGCCTGCCGTTCGATGGCCGTTTCAGTTCGCCATTCAGGACCATCTCTTCCATCTGAATGTTCGTTATGACATCGGGGGTCGATCCGTATCCGAGATGAGTCAGCTTCGAGGCGTCGTACGGTCTCCATCCTGCAGAAAGAACTATCGACCCAACCTGCAACTCACTCGTCGAACCGTTGCTTGTCAACGTCACCATGAATTTGCCGGGTTGGCCATCTGTCTTCTTGACAACGGTCGATTTGTGAATGGTGATGTTCTCGTGGCTTTCGACCTGACCGATCAGATCCTCCACGCCGGTGCCCTCCAGCTCTTTGTAGGGTGGTCGCTTCGGGAACACCTTGGTGAACTTGGTCGCCCAGCCTCCGAGATGATCCTCCTTCTCGACAAGAGTCACCTTATAGCCAGCATCAGCGGCTGCTTTCGCCGAGGTCATCCCGGACATTCCGCCGCCAATCACCATGATGTCTCTGCTTGTCTCTTCGGTGAAAGGAACAGGCGGTTCACCTTTCTGCACCTTCGTGATGCTCATACGAATATAGTCTTCCGCGAGCATCTGAGTATCTTCATCGTTAGCTGGATGAGTCCAGACAACCCATTCGCGCAGGTTGGCTCTGTCTGTGAAGATATCCGTCCCGAAATCGAACAACTCAGGAAATACTCGATTCGAACATGCGCAGACGCAGACTCTGTTGAGCCCGTCAGATTCGATATCTTTCCTGATCATCTCAACGCCTTCGGCGCTGCAGAGGAGATCATGCGATTTACAGACAGCAGGCTTCAGTTCTCCCGCAGTCTCAATCAACTTGTCGATATCGAGCGATTTTCCGATATCGCAGCCTTTGCATATATAGCAACCTACTTTAGCTTCCATCGCTCTACCTCCCCAGTCCGATGTTGATTGCCTTGAGGGCAGCTCCAGTCGCGTCCTGGATCGATGCCGAGACGTCAAACGGTCTCATCGTGCATCCAGCGCCGACAACTCCCTTTTTCAAGTCTTCCACTATGAAGCCGAACTCGTCAAGCTGCGTGTCGAGAGGCGGAGGACTGTCGGCCGTATTCGGTACCATGCCGGTTGCCAGGACAGCCATGTCAACTTCGGTCTTGGTTATCTCACCGGTCAGAGTGTTTTCCGCTTCAAGGATCAGATTGTTGGAGCCGGCTGCTTCGGTGATTCGAGCAACCTTCCCTCGGTGGAAGTGAATCTTTTCGTCTGCCTGCCGTGCGACATAGAAATCTTCAAGACGTCCGGGAGATCTGACATCTATGTAGAACATGTGTATTTCAGCGTCCGGATACTGTTCTCTTATGTACGTGGCCTGTTTCATTGAAGCCATACAGCAAATGCCTGAGCAGTACGGCAGATGATTCTCATCGCGCGATCCGGCACATTGAACGAACCCGATCCTCGTGACTTCCTTCTTGTCCGAAGGACGATGAATCTTGCCCTGATATGGCCCGCTTTCAGAGGCTACTCTCTCCATCATCACATTCGTAATAACATTCGGAAATTTGCCGAATCCAAGATTCTCTATCTTCGCAGCATCGTATGGTCTCCAGCCAGTTGCCCATACGACAGCCTTAACCTTCGCGGTGATTGTCTTCGGCTGCATGTCAAAATCTATCGCGCCATATTCGCACGCATCCACGCACTTCTTCATCCGCTCGTCGGCCGCGAACTGCGGGTCAACAACATAGCGCTGTGGATATGCCATCATGTGAGGCAAGTAGATGGCTTTGGTTTTGTCCATGCCGTAGTTGAAGTCATTGTCGCGTTCAATCTCACAGACTTTCTCGCACTCACCGCAAGCCGTGCACTTTGTGTTCACAAAACGCGGGCTGAGTTTGATGGTGACTTCATAAGCTCCGGGCGAACCACTCACATTCTCTATCTCCGCAAGTGTAAGCACACGGATATACGGATTCAGCCTGATCCTCTTCAGATTAATCTCCACGCCACACGTCGGTGGGCAGAGCTTTGGAAAATACTGAGTCATCGATGCCACTCTGCCGCCTAGTGACGGGAGCTTCTCGGCAAGAATAACATGCTTGCCGACTTCAGCCGTCTCAATGGCGGTAGTCATTCCGGATATTCCGCCTCCAACGACCAGAGTATCGGCCGCGATTTGGCTTTCAGCCGGTTCGAATTCTGCCATTTCCTTCTCCTTGCTCTATGCGCTCGGCTGTAACCGAACGAACACTCTTATTCTCTTCTATCGACATAGATTGTTAATAATTTCACAATCAAATACATAGTAAGTTCCCACTATCTTGCTCAGAGAGATGCGTGTCACCTCCCAAATACGATTTGCACTAAGTAATTACCAAACGCCATCTTTGTCAAGCGTTTATAGAAGCCATTGCCGGGAATATTGTGACGGATCACTTATATCCATATTGTCCAGATCAAAATCATGTACAGGACACTATATGGGAAGTGGGATTCTTGAGCGGATGATGCTATAATCGTGATTGAATTCGGAGAACGGCGCACCACAAACGTAAGCTGGGAACCGTCTCAGACGATTCCCGGCTTACTCATTTCAGTCTATATTCAAATCAATACTGTCAAGGCTCAATCAGCACCCTTCACAAGGCGCAGGTCCCTGAGCGAAGATGTACGTTATCAGGTACACGACATCATCGATATCAGGAGCTCCCGTACAGTCGGAATCAACGACTACTGTCGGTGGGAGCGGACAACCCGAAAATATCACACATATCAATGCAACGGCATCGTCAATGTCGACCGAACCGTTCAGGTCAGCGTCACCGCAGACAAAGACAGATACTGTGACAGCTTCGGACCAGGCGGACTCGTTGTCCCATTCATCCTTGGATTTGACAATCACGCTGTAATCGCCAGCGGTCGCCCAACTATGATCATAATTCATCTGCTCGCCCGAGTCGTATGGGCCAAGCCAGCCAGACACACCATCACCGCAATCCCACATGTAATATACTTGATCACCTTCAGGATCGGTCGTGCTGGTGGAATACGTGAAGCTCCTGTCAACGACTATAGAGTCAGAGCCTGAGACTGCGTCGGGCGTCGACGGTGCGAGATTGGGATTAATATAGATATCGGCTGCCGGAGACCATGCAGTTTCACAACCCCAATTGTCTTTTGCTCTCACCATGACCGTGTTGTCACCACCGGTGGAGAAAGAATACTCAAAGTCAGCCGGTTCCCCTGAATGGAACGGCCCTTCCCAACCGGAGATATCTCCGCTGCAGTCAAATTGGTAATAGACATCATCGACTTCAGGATCTGTGGTGGTGACAGTGATAGTCACTGGCGTGTACTGATCGCCCGTCGCCGGGCAACTGGGAGCGCCGGGAACCGCAGGCTCCAGATTCATATTAAGACCCTGAGTGACTATCACATGGGCTGTCACGAGATCAGGGTCAGTCCAGGAAACATCTAATTCAAGTTTCAGATTCTGTACAATGTGATTTCCACAAGTGGCAATATCTGCTCTTAGGTCCGGCTCCATCCCGGTCCATCCACCAACGAGAACCTGATAACCACCGTCGAACCAAGAGGTCGGGTATCCGTAAATATTGTAATCGCTTGAGCAACGGCTGTCCGCAGCAGCCACTTTATCCTGGATGAGTGCGACATAATGGAACGGCAAATCGCCTGCTTGCGAGATAGCATGCAGGGCGTCTATCTGATAGACACAATATGGGCACCAGGTGCCTGTGCCTTCTTCGCCAAGAACATTGTGTGTGTAGTCGCAGGTCGCGAAGTTGGATTTCATTTCTCCCGGCATGGCATGTGTGGAGGCTTCAACGAAGTGCGCCTGGAATGGATTGCTGGAAGGCGGATAGGAGTATCTCCACACCCAATCAGCATCATAGAGCCCGGCCACTACCGCGACATTGTCGAACCTTATCCCGGTCCATCCATTGTCAGATGCGTCCCATTGAATCGTCGTTTCAAATGTGTCTGCCTCGGTAGGCAAATCGACATTCTGGATGAGAGCCCAGTCGATGAAACCGAAATGGTACTGCGGTCTGTGAAACTTCGTATTGTACCAGCGTGAATTCGGCTCGGTAATGACCAACCGAAGGGTACCATTATATGCTGCCCGATCTCCCGACTTCATGGCCGGTTCTTCGGTAATGTCAACTACTCTCTCTGGTCCGGGCCGAGGGCAGAAATTGTCGGCAGCGAGTGCCGATGACAGCAAGAGCATTGTGGTTAGGAGTGCTCCCACAGAGATCCCGATGACTCCGTAGCGGCGTTTCATGCGATTACCTCCTCTGGTTTCTGAAAGAAACATGTTATTCATATACTTCTAATATCCAAACGAGCAAGTACGACGTGCATCCTGTATTGTCACGCTGCGTATAACTGTCGATGCAGCAAGAAAAAGTCAATCTACAAACCCAACCGTCACGGACAGTAAATGCACGGAGCAGGGCCGCCCGTGAAGATGTAGGCAATCAGATATACCACATCATCCAAATCGATTGCATTCACACAGTCTGCGTCCCCAGCGATAAGGGGAACGGGTGCCGGACCGCCCGTGAATATGTACGCAATCAGATAGACAACATCATCAAGGTCGATTTGATTCTGACCATCTGCGTCGCCACAGTAAAACGCTGACACAGTAATACCACCAGACCAGCCAGATTCTTCTCCCCACTGGTCTTTGGATTTCACCTTTACGATATAGTCACCCGCAACAGACCATGAATGTTCCTGCTCCGCGGGCTCTCCAGATGCAAAGGGGCCGATCCAATCTGTCACACCGTCACCAAAATCCCACTTGTAGTAGACCTGCTGCCCTTCGGGATCCGTAGCGGTGGCCGAGTAAGTGTAACTCAGCGCATTAAGAACCGTGTCAGCCCCGACTGGGGCCGACGAACACACCGGCGCCTGGTTCGTAGGATCGCCCAAAGCAATCGTCACATGAGTCGATACTACATCGTCACCGACCCACTCAACATCGATGTTCAGCAGTAAACCTGTTACCTCTCGCTGCCCGCAGGCTTCAATCTTCTCGCGGTAGATGGCCTGA
>Ga0180009_10000650_pt1 | contig 46263 bp, 45 predicted proteins | sample OS_PC_MetaG_FD_123537 | JGI IMG/M metagenome (GOLD analysis project Ga0180009, IMG submission 123537) | Groundwater microbial communities from the Aspo Hard Rock Laboratory (HRL) deep subsurface site, Sweden - OS_PC_MetaG | ecosystem: Environmental > Aquatic > Deep subsurface > Groundwater...
ATGGACTACGCGTCCTACTCCAACCGCATCGATCTCAGGCGTGTGTGAAGGTCGCCCCCGAGCGCGCCATCGCGGCCGAAAAGCGAAATAGCCACCGACCTACCGTCAGCCGACGATGTCCTCAGGCACCAAGCGGAACGGGTTCCCACAGGAGGAGGCGGCGCACATCGGCGCGGGCCGTCCCGCAATCCAGCCCCGGCTGCAGCCGCTGCGTCACGACCGAGTAGTACTCGTGCAACACCTGGTAGCCAACGCGCCCGGCGCGCGTCCGCCAAAGAGCATCGAGCCACCGCATTGCCTGGACCTGCTTCTCGGGGTGCGAGGCGTCCCGCGCGTAGACCAAGACGTTGGTGTCAACGAATACTGCGGTCATGGAGTCCGTCTCGAGATGGATAGACCGCGCCGCCGCTGATCGGCTGGGCGGGAGTGCTCAGGTACTCCTCCATGGCCGTGTGGTAATCGCGCTCACGCAACATGCGCTCGCGCAACACCTCGCCCACCAGTCGCGAGACGCTCGTTTCGTGCTCGGCCGCCCAGATGCGCGCCCAGCGAGCGACTTCTTCGTCAAGAGTGATGGTGACGTTCTTCATACCACGATGATAGTGTTCCACGATCTTCGTGTCCAGACTCCCCCACTCCGACGCGGTGAATGCCGGCTTCCCGGACAGCGCAAATGGGTGAGCTCCCGCTTGCGGGGCGCGAACCCGGTGAGCAGCCAATCGCCCTCGCGACCCGAGGCATACGTGTAGTGGTAGCTGCCGAAGCCCACGATGCTCTCGCCCCACATGGTCGGCTCGGCCTTCGTGATGTCCTTCATGAGTTCGAGAAGCGCGAAGCTGTCTTCTCGCTTGCGCTCGTCTGGGATGCTGTCCAGGTACGCCTTGACGTCGGCGTCGGTGGGTCGTGTCTTCAGCTCGGCCATGGGCCGCCTCCTGTTCCCTGCATGTTTAGTGCTTGTTCCCTCGTATCGACGCCCCTATGCCTGAGTGAGGGGCAGGAGGAGCTGGTGCCCGAGCGCGATGGGCGGCGCCCCGCGCTTGGCCCGTCGGCGCCGAACGCACTACGTCGCGACCGTGGACACGCCCACCAGCAGAATGTCGATCGCCTTGAGGTAGAGGTAGCAGAGGGGGCCGGTGGTGGAAGCCGGGGTGCCCTCGACGGGCACGGAGGCCTGCCAGTCGGGCCGAAAGACGCGCTCGTCGAACCGAGCGATCGTCTCAGGGTCGTGGACCACCACCACCAGCTCCTGAAGACAGCGGTAGCTGACGAAGTCGAAGTTGGAGGAGCCTACGATCAGCTTCTCCTCGTCGATCAGCACCGCCTTGAGGTGGGTCATGCGCCCCTTCAGCAGCCTCAGGTCGATGCCCGAGCGGCGAGCTTCCCACAGGTTGTAGCGCTGCATGACGCCCTTGTTGCTCTTCTCAGGCAGGATCAACCTCACCTCCACACCACGTTCTACCGCTTCGCGTAGCTTCCGGTAGAAGGGGAAGGAAAGGTAGGGGGACTCGATCACGATTGAGTCACGGGCCTCGTCGAGGAGGTTGAAGATCGACTCGTAGGACTTCTCGTTGCCGCGGCCGTCCAACTGGTGGAAAACGAACCCGGGGAACGACCGCAGGCTCTTCTGATCGACGCCGGACCAAGTAGAGAGGAAGTCGTCGCGCAAGTAGGCCGCGATGTCCGGGGCCTCGATGCGCAGCATCATGTCGTGCCACTCGAAATTGTGGTCGCTGAAGTTGATGCCGCCCACGTAGGCCACCCGGTCGTCCACGACGACGAGCTTCTTGTGGTTCCGCGCGAGGAGCCGCGTGAGCAGGAAGCCGAGGGGGTTGGTCGTCCGCACCTTGATGCCCTCCGCGTTCAGCTGCTCGAACAACTCCCGGGTCTCCCGCACCTCGCGGCGATGAGCGCGATCGAAGAGGCGGGTCGGGGCGAATACGAAACTGTCGCTGACGATCACGCGCACGTACTCATCCACGAGCACCCGTATGTCCGTCGCCGGCGAACCCCGCAGTTCGTGGCATATGCTGAGTCCCGCGCCGTCCGCCTCGAAGCTCATCGCCTGCACGTAGACGTTCTCGCGGGCGCTGCGCACGTCTTCTTTGAGCCTGTTGAAGAACTCCTCGGAACCCACCAAGACGTCGGTCCTCACCGGCGCAACATCGGCCCGCATCGGCTTGAACTCGGCCATCACTCGCTTCACCTCGCCCCTCACCGCTGCAACCGCCGCGCAACAGGGTCGACGAACGCACAGGGCACCGCCACAAGACACTTGCCGCACACGTCCGCGCCGCCAAGAGCAACGTGCACGCGCTCGTTCTGAAGGCATTGCGCGTAGCATGCGTGTCGGTCGAAACGATCCGTGAAGAGCGCGTCGCCCACGCATCTGGTCACACACCGGTGACACGAGCCATCGTGCCGGTAGAGGCAGGCTTCGGCTTCGGGGCGAAGATCCGGCTCGAGTTCGAGCGACGTGACGAAGCTGCCGAACCGGCCGCAGCATCCGGACTCCGTGATGAGCATGTTGTTCAGACCGAACCGGCCGAGACCCGCGACGAACGCCACATGCCGGTGGGACCACGCGCTCACAAGCGTGACCTCGTCGAAATCGTGCGTGGGCGGAGTCACGGCGGCCACGTGACCTGCTGCTTCGAGCCAGCCTTTCATGTGTCCACACACCGCCCGGATGAGTTCGTTGGTCTCGACGTACGCCTCCGCCCACTCGGCCGAGGCCATGTCCCCCGAGATGTTGCTCAGACCCGTGGACCGCTCGAAAGGCAGGAAGAAGGCGATCACCGAACGAGCGTCTGGCAACAGATCGGCCGGGCACAGGTGCGACGGCGAGGCGACCGTCTTCAACTCAAGGAAGAGTGGGTCACGGGCGGAGGCGACCCCCACCAGGGGCACGCCCCACCCCGTTGAAGCGCGATGCCTGGGCGGCCACGCGCCTACAAAGGCATGGAGCTCTCCGACAAGAGCCCTGCGCATGGCTCGCCCCGAACCTCGGCTCAGCTACTACTGCACCTCGAACTCAACTGTCTGGGCGAGCTCGGCGTTCAGGTACAGATCGACCTTGTACGAGCCCAATGGCCAGAGACTGTCGTTCGTCAGCGAGAACTGGTGCTGACCATCACCAGCGGTGAGCTCGACCTCGTCGATGAGCAGGTTGGGATCGGCGTCCTCGACGTCCACCGCGGTCCAAGTAGCTTTGAGAGTGGTGTCGTCGGGCGCGTTCTTCAGCTGGACCTGCACATAGAAGTCCTGATCCTGAGCGAACACCGTGGTGCGCTCATCGCCCGCCTCGTCGGCGGATGTCCACGCTTCGGAGATGTTCGCCGTGCTGACGCTGACCTCACAGGCCGATGCCGTGAAGGCGACCACGACCAACACCCCGATCAAGATGGCCACGCTCTTGCGTCTCATACCAGATCTCCCTCGCTTCGCTTTGATGGTAATTACTGCTCTCGGACGGGAGGTCCCTCGCGTCCGCCCTCATCCTATCTCGGGAGAGCCCCCGCCGCGACTCCCCTTACGGCCGACGAACCGGTCGGACCCAAAAGGATACGGCGGGTAAGGGCGGTACGCGTCACAGAGGCCACACGACGAGCAGCAGGGGCACGCTCACAGCCACCGCGATGATCTCCGTCGGCAGACCCAGGCGCCAATAGTCGCCGAAGCGGAAGCCGCCGGGACCGAGGATCAGCGTGTTGTTCTGGTGACCGATCGGCGTGAGGAACGCGCACGACGCACCGATGGCCACGGCCATGAGGAACGGGTCGGCCGCCGTTCCAAGCTGCGCGGCGGCACCGATGGCGATGGGACACATCACGGCGGCGGTGGCGGCGTTGTTCATGAAGTCCGAGAGCGTCATCGTGACCACGAGGATCAACACCAGCGCGATGACAGGTTGACCCTGTGCGATCGTGTCGAGCAGCGACCGGGCAAGCAAGTCGGCGGCACCCGTGGTGGCCGTCGCCGTAGCCACGGGGATCAGGGCGGCCAACAGCACGATCACCGGCCAGTCGACGGCCTCGTAGACCTTCCTCAAGGGCACCACCCGGAGCACCATGAACATCAGGACGCCCGCGGCGAAGGACACGGCGGCCGGGAGCAGTCCGAAGGCGGCGCCGGCGATAGCCCCCGCCATGACTACCGTGGCGGCGATCGCCTTGCGCGTGTCGGGGATATGGATGCCGCGCACTGCCAGCGGAACGCACCCGAACTCGACTGCGAACCCGGCGATGGCTTCGACTCCGCCCTGCATGAGCAGCACGTCTCCCGGCCGTATGGACGTCGATCGGAGCCTCCTGATCGTGCGCCGCCCCTGGCGCGAGATGGCCAGCAGGTTCAGACCGTACCGCGAGCGGATACGCACGCCGGCCGCCGACCGCCCGATCAAGCCGGATGTCGGCATGATCACGAGCTCCTGCAGTACCACCTCTTCACGCCCGCGCTCCTTGGATCCACCCGTGTCGCCCGATGTGGGGGCTTCGGCGTCTTGGGTGGGCACGCGGGTGCCGTCCTGGGTGCTGTCCTGGCTGCCGCCATGGGTGCCATCCTGGGTGCCGTCCTGGGTGCCGTCCGAGGTATCGCGATCGTTCTCGCCCGGGTCCCGCTGGCCCTCTTCCTCCCGAATGGGCGAAGGCGGCACGGCCTCCTCTAGACGAAGGCCGAGGGTCGAAAGCACCGAAGCGAGGGTTTCCGGCTCAGCCTCGATCACCACGATGTCCCCGGGCGCCAATCGCCTCCAAGGAGACGGGGCCGACAGGCGGAACTCGTTGCGCACGAGTCCCACGATCTGAGCGTCGAACTCCTCGAGTATCTGCTCTGCCTCACGCACCGTCTTCCCGGCAGCCTTGCCGTTCTCGGTGACCCGCGCCTCGGTCAGGTACGTGCCTGTATCAAAACTGGCCGCGCCCTTCTGCTCCCGAGTCGGTACGAGACGCCACCCGAGTGCCGCCACGAACAGCACGCCTGCGCCGGCGACCGCCACGCCGACCGGCGTGAAGTCGAACATGCCGAAGCTGCCCATGCCGGTGTCCTCGCGGAAGGCGGAGACGATGAGATTCGGCGGTGTGCCGATCAGCGTGGTCATGCCGCCCAGTATCGTGCCGAACGACAGGGGCATAAGCACCTTGCCTGGGGTCAGGTCGTGCTTCCCGGCGATCTGGATCGCCACAGGCATGAGGAGCGCCATCGCTCCCACGTTGTTCATGAACGCGGAGAGGGCCGCGCCGAGGGCGGTCAAAGCCACTATCGTCAGCGTCGGTCCGAGGTTCGCCGGGACGGCCCTCTGGACGAGCGCGTCGACCGCTCCGGTCGTCTGCAGGCCCCAACTCAGCACCAGCACGCACGCCACGGTGATCACGGCGGGATGTCCGAAGCCGGAGAACGCTTCAGAGGCGGGGACGAGGCCTGCCAAAACACACACGAGCAGCGAAGCGACCGCCACCATGTCGTGGCGCCAACGGCCCCACAGGAACAGGAGGATCGTCCCGGCCAAGACGGCCAGGATCACCGTCTGGTCGGTGGTCACGTTACCCTGCGGGTCGGCACCGCGCTCATGGTGCCAGGATATCGCAGGCGGTCGCGGACGATGCGCCTGCCAGGCTGCTGAAGAATGACGCCGCGCCGTCAGGGCGTGATGGACGAGCGCGAGAGAAGGACGCAGGGAGCGCTCGTAGCAGCGCTACGTGCGCGACTGAGGACGTCCTACCGTGCCGCCCAGTGCGCTCTGACGGCCAAGGCTTCGTTCTTCAGCAGCCTCCTTCAGCTGCGCGCCTCGGGCGGCTCGTACGCGCACGACTCCGGGCCGCAGTAGCGCCCCACGTACTCGGAGGCGGGTCGGTAGAGCTGGGGTTTGTCCGCCGCCTCGGCGAACCGTTCCTCGATCACGTGCGCCGACCACCCGGCCACCCGCGAGATCGCGAATACGGGCGTGAAGAGGTCGGTCGGTAGACCGATGACGTGATACAGCGAAGCCGAATACATGTCGACGTTCGGGTAGATGTCGGCCTGCTTGGTTTCGCGGAACACCTGCCGCGTGACCTTCTCGATGCGCTCGGTCGTGCGGTACCAGACCGGGTCGCCGCGCGCCTCACCCGCGCGCCTCGACATCTCCCGCAGGATCACGGCGCGTGGGTCGTCGGTGCGGTAGACGGCGTGCCCCATACCCATGACGCGACCGCCGCTCGCGAACGCCTCGCGCACGAACCGCTCGGCGTTGTCGGGCGAGCCCACCTGCTGGAGCATCTCCATGACTCGAGCGTTTGCGCCGCCGTGAAGGTCGCCTGAGAGCGCACCGAGGGCCGCCGAGGCCGACGCGTAGAGAGAAGCGCGCGTGCTGGCTACGGCTCGGGCGGTGAAGGTGGAGGCATTCATGGAGTGGTCGGCGTGTAGGATCAGAGCGATGTCGAGCTCGCGGGCCAGCTCGGCATCGGGCTCGGCGTCGTGGACCATGCGCAGGAAGTCGGCGGCGTGGCTCAGGTGAGGTGACGGGCCCACAGGGTCGAGGCGGCGGTGGATGCGGTGCCACGCCGCCACCAGACCGGCCGTCTTGGCGACCAGGTCGACGGCCCGTTCGCGTTCGGCCTGCACACCCGCGTCTCCCGGGAATGGATCGAACGCGGCCAGCGCGGCTACCATCGACTGGAGCGCGGCCATGGTCGGCGTCTCGGGATGAAGCGCACGGATCATGTTCACCAGAGCCGGGCTCAACGCGCGGCCCTCGGCCAGCCGGGCCCCGAACGTCGCCAGTTCAGATGCGGTGGGCAAGACCTGGTAGATGAGGAGATAGACCACCTCCTCGTACGTGGAGCGCTCGGCCAGATCACGGATGTCGTAGCCGCGATAGATCAGCCGACCGCCCTGGCCGTCGACGTCGCTGACCATGGTGTCGGCGACCGGCACACCACGGAGGCCTACGTTCTTGGTGTCGGGTGCTGGGGACTCGACCCAAGGTTGGAGGGCGCTTCCTTCGGCGCTCATGGCGATCATGCTCGGTCTCGCGCGGCCGCCGCCGCGGTCAGCGCCTCCCGGATGCCATCCGAGTCGATCCCGCGCCCGATCACGTTGATACGACCGGAGGTGGTACTTGGCCACGAAGTCTCGTGAACTCGTCTGGTGGCCAGATCGAGGCGGTGACTACCGCCATCTTCGTCAGTGCGGAACACACCTTTCGCCCGGGCGACGTCGCCGAAGGTGCCGTCGGCCAAGCGGGCGAAGAACCCACGCAGCGACTCGAGGTCGAATACGTCGGGCACCTCCGCCGAGAACGACTCGAACCCATCGAGACGCGCCGATTCGCCGACGGGTGAGGGGAGCGGCGGCAGGATCCCGTCCACTTGCTCCCACGAGAACCTGCCGTGACTCGTGGGGAGGACCACGGCATGTGGGTTGCGTTCCTCGAGGTCGGCCGTCACGCGGGCCAACAACTCGGGCGTCGCCAGATCGGCCTTGTTGAGAAGGATAAGCTGCGCGAGTCCCACCTGAGAGCCTACGAACACGTCACTCATCTCGATGAACCAGTCGTGGTCGTCCGGATCGAGGACAAGGACGGTGCGGACGCGTTCGATCAGATGCGCGACACGTTCGTGCGACAACGCCTGCAGGATGTCGCGCATGGCGGCCACCCCCGAAGGCTCCACGACAAGCCGCTCCGGCGCGAACGTGCGGGCGATGTCCTCCACCTGCATCACAAAATCGGCCTTGAGGCTGCAACAGATGCATCCACTCGGCAACTCGCGCACGGAACTCTCCCCGGTGTCGAGAAGCACTCCATCCACGCCCACCTCGCCGAACTCATTCACAAGAATGACCGTGCGGGCGGGATCGAACGACTTCTCGCTAAGTTGATGCAGGATGGCGGTGGTCTTCCCCGAGCCGAGGAACCCACCTATGACGTCGACGAGCATCAGACCTCCAGAACCTGTGGCGGCCGTCGTGAAGCGGCCGACGAACGCTGATCGAGTACAGGGACTTACGTTCTACCCACGAGTCGCCGGGAGAATGCCCGGGCCCCGTGGGATGCCGGCCCCGTGGGATGTCGGCGCGGGCAGGATGCCGCCGCCCGCGGGATATGTCGGCGCCGGTTGGATATGCCGGCGCAGGCTGGGACGCAGCCGCCGGTGCTACGCCACGCCGCCGCCGTCACGCCGATCGCGCAACATCTTGCGCTCCATGGTCCGCACGAGTGACCCGATCGTCCAATTCAGCGGGGTATCCACGCCGTACTTCTCCCCCCGCTCGACGACCGCAAGATTGAGGGTATCGATCTCCGTGCGACGGCCGGCCTCCACGTCCTGAAGCATCGAGACCTTGTTGTCGCCCACCCAATCGAGAGTCCTGATCACGAACTCGCCCGGGTCGTCGAGTTCCGCGAACGTGAAGCCCTGGGCACGCGCCACAGCGCCGGTCTCGCAGGCGAGGGCGCGCACCAGACCGGCGGCTTCCTCCATCTCCTGTATCTCACGACCGGTGAGACCCATGAGCGCGGCCACGGGATTCACCGACGAGTTCGCGAGCAGTTTTCGCCAGATCGGCTCGTGCACGTCGCCCTCGATCACGTGCCCCTCAAGACCAGCGACGCTGAAGAGATCGGCGAGACGCACCAGCCCGTCATCGCGATCCCCGTCGAAACGTCCGATGTGGATACCACCCTTACCGGCGTTGAATCGGATCGTCGTCGGACCCATCGACATGGCGCTGTGCGCGGTGATGCCACCTACCACGCGCTCCGGACCCACGACTGACGCTATCCGATCGAGGTTGCCGAGCCCGTTCTGTAGGGAGAGCATATACGTATCGGGGCCGACGAGCGGCAGGGCGAACTCCGCGGCGGAAAGCGTGTGGTAGCCCTTCACCGCCACCTGCACCAGATCCACGTGCCCCACCTCGGCGGGGTCGGTGGTGGCCCGTATCGACCGATGCCGCGAACTCCCGTCGGGCATCATCAGCGTGAGCCCTTCAGAGAGGATGGCGTCGACCTTGGCTTCATCGACGTCCACCAGCGTCACGTCAAAGCCGGCCTCGGCGAGAAGAAAGCCGAAAGCGCCGCCCAGGGCGCCGGCCCCCATGATCGCGATCTTCATATGGTCCCCTTTGGCCCCTCCCAGTCGGCTGGTCGGAAGCCTCTGCGCAGGGAGTCGTCTCCCCGCGTCCAGAAGATAGCTGACGACGCGCCGGGCTTCAAGCGTGCCCGGTGACCGGACTCCGCCCTTCTTACATGCCACGTTGCATGAGTCGTTGCATGAGTCGCGTGATGCACTACCCGTTGCGTTCTTGCGCCGCCAGAGCCTTGCCTCGCACCTTCTGCTCAAGTAGGGTGGTGGCCATTGATCGCGGCGTCGCCGACACGGCGTCCTGGCATGTGGGGCCACTGACGCCATGTGGGGTCATGACTGCAACCTGCTATCACAGCTGCGCGCTGATACGGCCCGGATTCCTCGCACGTAGGGGGTTCGCTCCTCGGTCGCTCGCCGCGCTCGCGCTGGCCGGCGACGGTAGGCGGCACCCCGACGGAATCGAGACGCATCCCAACACGTGCCCCTGGGTGGTTCAGCTGCTGACAGCCGCCGAGTCCACCCTTACCGCACCCGGCTGCACCGATCTCATCGTGGCCCCGGCGGGCTGTGACGCCATGCGTCGTATGGGTGACATGCTTGCGGTGCGGCTCGGCGACCGAATATACCGACCATGGGTGCCACGCACGGCAGATGAGGCTGCCATACGGCGCCTCGCGAAGGAACTGGAGGCCCTCGACGCTTGGCTCGAGCGGCATGCGACGGGCCGCACCGCCGCCCCGCCGGCCGCTGCCAACCCCGCCGGCAAGGCCGACCCCGCCACAACCAACCCCGCCACCGCCCGCCCGGACACGGTCGTCTCCCCACCAGTCGAGCCCAGACCTGGAGGCGTCTTCGTCATAGCGGGGCCGCTCAGCGGAGTGGATCTGCTGCGGGCGATCGAGGACGCCGGAGTCCCCGTATCCGGGCTCGACTCGTGCACCGGCGTGGATCGCGCCGCCGCCCTCGCCGCCGGGGATGCCCGGCTCACGTTCGACGCCGAAGCCAGGGAGATGTTGGCCGCCGCTGTCTGCCCGCGTTCTGCTGTGACCCTCAGGCGGGAACACCTCGCCTCGCGCATCGCGGACGCCCACCCGGCGGGCCTGATACACGCCCGCCTGCCCTTCTGCGACCCCGGGGCCTACGACGGCGTCCTTGCGCGGAGTCTCGCCGACGAACTGGAGTTGCCGTTCCTCGACATCGAGGTGGGCTACCCCTCGGAAGTCACGGGGCCCGTGCGAGTGCGTCTGGAGGCGTTTCTCGAGAGGCTCACCCTCGACGATGACCTGCTCGACGACCTCGTCGCGTTCGATGACCCACTGCCCCAAGACCTCACCCGCAGCCCGCTGCCGACGGACGCAGACCGGCCCAATGAAGTGAGAAGCGGGCGCTCATGAGAAGCGCCGTCCTCCAACATGGGCTCGCGAGTACGATGGCCAGGAGAGCCATCTCGGTGCGCACGCAGGTGAGAGCCCTCAAGTCGGGCACGGCCCGGAAGTACCTCGAGCACCACGCCCTCACCGCTGCGCTCGCGCTCCACGAGGAGGGAGCCTTCGTACCTTGGGTCTCCTACCTCTTCCCTTCCGAGTTGTTGGCGTCCTACGGCCTCACCCCCCTGATCCCCGAGGTGGCGGCCACCACCCTCATGGGCATGGACTTTCGCGAGGAGGTCGAAACGGCCATGAACCGGTCGGCCCTCCCTCGCGACCTCTGCAGCTATCACCGGGCCGCACGGGCGGCGCTGGACACCCGCCTGCTCCCGGCCCCCTCCATCTGCCTGGGCACCACCCCGCTGTGCACGGCGAAAGAGTGTCTGCTCGACCAGCTGGCCCAGGAGTACCACGTGCCCTTCATCAGCATCCACGTGCCGCTGCCCCCTGACGAGGGTCCCGCGCGCCCCGACCAGGTGTCCGATGTGGCGGGCCAGTTGGGCGCACTCCACGAACGAATCGGCGAGTTCACGGGGCGGAGGCCGGCACTGGCGGAAGCGATGCGCAACTCGAGCAGAGCCGCGCGGGCATGGCGTTCCGTCGACGAAGGCCGCATGTCGGGCGACCTGTTGCTCGATGGTAGGCACATGTTCGCATTCGCCTTCCTTGGACAGATGCTCTGGGGCACGGTCGCCGGCGCGCGCGGCTTCGAAAGACTGCTCACGGAGCGCGGTCGCGCCGACCTCGTCGTGCCCACGAACGGCTCGGAGGGCACTTCGGGCCCGCGGCCCCGCCTCGTTTGGCTGCACACGGTGCCACATCACGACGACTCCGCCTTCGAGACCATCCGCGCCCACGGAGGAGCCGTGGTGTTCGAGGAGATGGGACGCACCCACTTGGAAGAGATCGACCCCGCCGACCCCTTCCCCGGCCTGGCTCGGCGACTCATCGAGCACCCCGTCTGGGGGAGCGCCACCCGGCGCGCACGTCTGGTGGTCGAGTTGGCGCGCGGCGCACGAGCCGATGGGGTGATCCACTTCAATCACTGGGGTTGCCGCCAGGGACTCGGCACGCTTCCAGTGCTAAGGAGTGTCCTTGCGCGTGAGGGCATCCCGTTCCTCACTATCGACGGCGACGCCCTCGACCGCCCGGGAGGAGGCTCCGACACCATGACGGCCAGACTCGAGAGCTTCCTGGAGATGCTGTTGTAGACGCCGAGACCGCCCGGGATAGCGGGACGATCCGGCGCCCTGACAGCGCAACACACGAAGCGGGCACATGCGCTGTTTGCCCCATTTCGGCTATGCTAGGAAGTGGAGCGCCCGCGTGGGCGTCACATTCGAACGGAAGGCGGGGAACGACCCCATGACAGAAGACTCAGCCCGCACCCTAGCGGTATTCATCGATTTCGAGAACCTGGCCATCGGCTTCAAGCACCGGCGCGGCGAGTTCAGCATGGAACCCATCCTCGAACGTCTGGTCGAGAAGGGCAAGGTCATCGTCAAGAAGGCCTACGCCGACTGGAGCGAGTACAAGCAATACACCAGACAGCTGCACGAGGCGGCGATCGAGCTCATCGAGATCCCCCGTCGGAGTATGACCGGCAAGAACTCGGCCGACATCCGGCTGGTGGTAGACGCCATGGACTTGGCCTGGTCGAAGGAGCACATCGACACGTTCGTGATCGTATCGGGCGACTCCGATTTCTCCCCGCTGGTGTCGAAGCTGAAGGAGAACGGCAAGCACATCATCGGCATCGGCATCAAGGAGTCGACGTCGGACCTCCTCGCCGGCAACTGCGACGAATTCATCTACTACGAGGATCTCGAGAAGGCCCCCGTGGCGCTGCCGTTGCCCAAGGCGGCCGGTGACATCCCCACGGCCAAGCAGGAGGTCTTCGACCTGCTCTTCGAGTCGGTGGCCGCGTTGATCAGGGAGAATAAGGACCCCATCTTCGCATCGATGGTGAAGGACACCATGCGGCGCAAGCGCCCGGCGTTCACCGAATCCACCTACGGGTATCGCAGCTTCAGCGACATGCTCGAAGACGCGGAGAAGCGCGGGTTCCTCAAGATCCGCCGCGACCGCAAGGCCGGGGGCACCTACGTGGTGGAGGGCTTCACGAAGTAGGCGCGGCGCGCGCCGAGGAGCCGCGCTGCGCCGCCGGAGCGAACGTGTGCCGCCAGCTACCGCTGCCCCCGACCAGCATGACGACGCCTAGCGCGGCGCCCACATGATGATGCCCACCCCCACGACGCAGACGGCCGCCCCGACCCAATCCCAGAGATCAGGCACTTTGCCGTCCACCCACCAGCCCCAGAACGTGGACATGATCACGAACACCCCGCCGTACGCCGCGTAGATGCGGCCGAAGTTGGCCTCCGGCTGGAAAGTGGGGATGACCCCGTAGACGATGAGCACCAGAGCACCTAAGGCGCCCACCGGGAAGGCCCACCCCTCGCGCAGCCAGAGCCATACCAGGTAGCCGCCGCCGATCTCGGCGAGACCCGCCAAGAAGAACAGAGTGATCGACCAGAGCACGGTCAACTCGCTCCCCCAATACGGCGGCCCGCCACGATGCGTTCCGCCGACGTCCCCGTCTCGCCCGCGAGGGAGGCGAGCCACGATCTCATCGTCTCCTGGCCTTGCCCGAGAGGTGTTGGATCTTGATCCTGAAGACCCTGGTCTTCCCTCCAAGCGTACGGATATAGCCGAGCCCTTCGTCGAGGAAGTCGGCGGAGTACTTGCGCACCAGACCCTCCAACGCTGCCTGCTTGCTCTCGCCGAAGACCTCTTCCACACGCCCGGTGGCAATGGCGCTCTCGTATTTCGTACCGAACTTCTCAGGCATGACCTCGGTATCCCCGACGACGCAGAAAGACACCCACTTCTCGTGCTCGAGGTTCTCCACCTTCCTGCCTTCGAGGGCGCAGTGGAAATAGATGAAATCACCCCCAAGACAGTAGTTCAGGGGCACGCCGTAGGGCTTTCCGCCCGCCGAAACGGTAGACAGCACACCGAACTTAGCCCGGCGGAGGAGATCCCAGGTCTCCTGGTCCCCGATGACGCGGTCCTTTCGACGGGTCTCCCTCATCCGGTCGAAGCGACCAAGGTGTGGCGGACGTGCACAGCGCACGCGGGCCCGAGAGATCCTGCCCGGCGTTTCTGCGTCACCTCAGGCCCCTTTCATAACTTGCCGCTGTTCACCGACTCATCGGCCGAAGGCACCGGCTCGGCGTTGTCCCAGTGCTCCACGATGAGGCCGCCCGCCCATCCGGTACTTCGGCGTTGTGCTGGATGTACGTCTCGACGGAGATGTACCGGTCGATGTTCTTGGGGGCGCCGCCCTCCATCGGGACGTCGGTGATGAGTCCGCGCACCACGGCCTTGCTCGTTTCCGCCTTCTCGAGATCGCGAACCTCGGTGGGGCCATCGATGGAGGTGTGACCCGAGGGAGTCATCGGCGCGTAGGCGGAGATGACAGCCCAGCGTTCGACGATCTTGCCGTTCTCATCGGGGTCGAAGAAGTCTGTGACTCGTCGTCGTTCAGCGTCTGGAGCACGCGCCGCTCGGAATCCGACTTCATCCTAGGTTCCTTCCTGCCCTGACGGCCTCGGAGCCCGCTGCCGGGATCAAAGAGCAGCCGCGTAGCGGCTATCGTGTGTCCAGGGAGCCGGAGCCGGTACGCTCCACAGCTGCGCGTCGCCCATACCCGGCGTACAGTTTCTTGTACTGTTCAAGCGCCTGGGCCTGTCGATTCATCACCCTCTCTCGCAGGACGTCATGGTTGTCGAGCCCAAGAGCGACGACGCCCCTATCAAGCTGGTTCCGGTCGGCCTGCTCGAGCAGTATCTTCACTATCCCGTCCTTTTGCATGCCCTCACGGTAGGGCCTATCTTCAGCCAGCGCCGTGAAGATGTCAGCGACCGCGAGTATGCGCGCACCGATGTCTATCCGCCGCTCACCCGCATGGAACGGGTACCCGCTGCCATCCAGCTTTTCGTGGTGGAAAGCCGCCCATTCGGGTATGCGACCCAGTCCGCCAACCGAATTCAAGATAGTGTAGGTGATGTAGGTGTGCTGACGCATGATCGCGAACTCATCGTCGGTGAGCCTGCCTGGTTTCTCCAGTATTCTCTCGGGGACGGCCAGTTTTCCGAGATCGTGGAAGCAGCCCGCGACTTCCATAGCGGTTGTTTCCGTCCTCGTGAAGCCGAGCAACTCACAGAGCGTGACAGCGGCCTCCGAGACGCCCGCGGTGTGTGTCGCTGTGAAGCGGGAACGGAAATCGATGATGGCGCGGAAGACGTCCGCGATCGAGAACATGGTTGGCAGCTCTATCTCCCGACTGTGCAGGGGACCAGAGCGCAGGAGCAGTGAGTGGAGCCGTGAAGAGGTCAAGTCAAGCCAGAAGTCCTCCCGATTCGACACGCTCATGAAGAGATCGACCACGTCGGGGTCGATCGCCTCGCCGGACTGAGCCGCGATGGCACCGGTGATACCCGCGCTCTGGTGCAGGATGTACGTGCCGCGATCGATCAACCGCTCGACAAGGTCGGCCAAGAACAGCATCTGTGAGGCACTCTCCACTGCCCCCGAGGGAACCTCGGGTGACCCCCTCCACGGAGTGTGGTGTTGTCTTACGATCGGGGCCGCTGGGGCCAGAAGGGGGCTCTGCAGGAACACCGATTCTCCGAGAACGCAGTGTCGGTCCGGATCCACGACCTCGAACGCATGGAGCGCCATCTTCTCTTCCACCGTGAGAGCTCCGATGTCGTGGAACAGCGCTGCGGTGAACAAGGATGTCAGTTCCTCCGGTGGGAGTTCAGCCGCGATCCCGAGCTGCCAGACGACGTAAGCGGTGCGCATCTGATGAGAGGCGATGCTGGGAGCGGCCAGATCGACGGCGTCGGATAACGCGAGAAGGAGGTTGCCGAGGTTGACGGATTGCGGTTCGAGCATGGGGGCCTCCAAACAGCCGTGTGTGCCACTCCTCACACTACGGCATAGCCTAGCATAGCTTTGGGTTACTCTATCGTCGCACTTGGCAGTGGACCTTAGTGTGCAGTCCCGGTGGATACTGGACACAGTGACTCCGGGTCCTCGCCACGCCTCCCAAGCCCAGATCTCCGGACCGCATAGGCCGCCTTACCACCCGTCAAGCGCTCGGGCTGCGGGTGGATGACCTGCTGGAACCGCCCCAGCCGGAACTCGAGTCACGCAGTCGCCCCGGCCTTTGGCCGCTCCTACGCCCCGCGCCTGAACGCCTCCGCCAGCTCGGCCGGCAGTCCGGCGGCAAGGACGCCGCGGGCCGTCTCTTCCACGTCGTACGCCACCCTCTTCACTTCCACCCCGGGCGGCCGTCCCTCCTCGAGGCGGAGCACCGTGTACACGGCACGCACGTCCCCGTCCTTGGGCCGGCCCGCGGAACCCACGTTCACGAACAGCACGCCGTCGTACTCCCGGTGCCAGGGCGTGTGAGTGTGGCCAAAGAGCAGGACGTCGGCGTCGGCCTGGGCGGCCAACCTCCGGTAGGTGCGCTCGTCACGGTCCGAGTGCAGATACTCGTTGATGCGCCGTGGGCTCCCGTGGAACAAGTGGAGACGGAACGCCGCCGCCGCCGCGCGTAGCTCCACACGCAGCTCTCGAGGAAGGCCGCGCAGCCAGGTCTTGTGCTCCGGAGTCACGGTGGCGGCGGTGAAGGCGTAGGAGGCGTCGCCGATACGGCGGGCTGCCGCGTCGGCGTAGTAGCAGCCGCAGTCGCCGCGATCGAAGGCGATGCCGTCGTCGTAGTTGCCGAGGATGCTCGTCACATCGGCGGCGCGGATGGCGTCGATCACACCGTTCGGATCGGGGCCGTAGCCCACGAGATCGCCGAGGCAGAAGACCCGCTCGATCCCCCGAGAGGCCAGATCGGACAGCACGGTCCGAAGGGCGGCTGCGTTGCCATGTACGTCGGAGAAGAAGGCGAGCTCGGTCAGGGGCTGCGGCCGGTCACGGGCGCTCCGGCTGCGAGACGACCCGATCACCTTGCAGTGCCTCCGCGGCGACCCCGAGGACCTGGGCGGTGCATCAGCCGCCGCCAGGGTTGAGCACCTCGCAGGCACACATGCCCGCTTTGACTTCCGCGGCGATGGCCGACGGTATCTCGTTCCGACCGCTGCGGGCGTCGGCGGCGATGTCGCCGGCCGTGTGACCGAAGCAATAGCAGACGAGCCGCTCTGCTCCACGGGCGTGGGGGCGAGCGCGTTCCTTGATGTCGACCGCATGGTAGACATTCGGCCTTTGGTGGGCGTCGGACGCGGTCGCGGAGACGTCCGCGGGGCCGACTGCCACGTCTGCCGCGGCAGCCGCGACCGCGGTGGCGGCCCGGAAGTAGTACACGTCGCACTCGACCTCCGAGCAATAGAGCTACCCCTCCCCGGCGGCGGCCCGCGCCTGCGGATACTCGAGCAGGTGCTTGACCGTCTTCAAGCCCACTGGACGCCCCGGGGCTCCGCACTCCGGGCAACCCGAACCCTGCCCGCGCGTGTTGCTCAACCCGGCGATCATGCCCGCTCTTGCCGCGGCTCGAGTCGCACGCTCACGTTGGCCTCTCAGTCTCGACGACCGCAGGACCGCCCCACCACCGTCGCTGCAACCAGAGCGCCACGTTCACCAGGCCGATCAACACCGGCACCTCCACGAGCGGTCCGATCACCGCGGTGAACGCCTGAGCGGACGCGAGACCGAACACGGCAATGGCAACTGCGATGGCCAGCTCGAAGTTGTTCGAGGCAGCCGTGAACGACAGTGTGACGCTTTTCTCGTAGTCCGCTCCCATGCGCTTGCTCATCCAGAAGCTCACGAAGAACATGATCACGAAGTAGAGTAGGAGGGGGACGGCGATACGCACCACGTCGAACGGCAACTCGACGATGACTTCACCCTTCAGAGAGAACATCACGAGGATGGTGAAGAGCAGCGCGATCAAGGTCAACGGGCTGATGCGGGGAATGAACGACTGGTGATACCACGTCTTGTCCTTGATGCGGATAAGGGTGAACCGGGTAAGAATGCCGGCCAAGAACGGTATGCCCAGGTAGATGAATACGCTCTTGGCGATCTGGCCGATGGTCACATCGACCACGGCGCCCGCCAAACCCAGCCACCCGGGCAGCACGGTGATGAACACCCACGCATACACCGAGAAGAAGAGTACCTGGAACACCGAGTTGAAGGCCACCAGCCCTGCGCAGTATTCGCAGTCGCCTTTCGCGAGGTCGTTCCACACGATCACCATGGCGATGCAGCGGGCCAGACCGATCAAGATGAGCCCCTGCATGTACTCCGGCTTGTCCGAGAGGAAGACGACGGCCAGCAGGAACATCAAGACGGGTCCCACCACCCAGTTCTGCACGAGCGACAGTCCCAGCACCCGCCTGTTGCGGAACACCTCGCCGAGCTCCTCGTAGCGCACCTTGGCAAGGGGCGGATACATCATGACGATGAGACCCACCGCGATGGGCACCGACGTCGTGCCCCAGCTCGCCCGGGTGATGACATCCGAGATCGACGGCCACAACCAGCCGACACCCACCCCGACCGCCATGGCCAGGAAGATCCACAACGTCAAGTAGCGGTCGAGGAACTTCAGACGGTGCACCGTGCTCCTTTCGTCGTCACGACACCACCAGCCGACCGATGTCCAGAACGTTGAACAGATAGCCCACGATCAAGATGCCGGAGGCCACCACACCGGCGAAGACCGCCAGCAGACGGGGCCGCAGGACCTTGCGAAGGATCACGAACTCCGGCAACGAAAGGGCGATCACCGCCATCATGAAGGCCAGGGCCGTCCCCAGGGCCGCTCCCTTGCCGAGCAACGCCTCCACCACCGGGATCATCCCGGCGGCGTTCGCGTACATCGGCACACCAAGAAGCACGGCCAGCGGCACCGACCACCACGCTCCTCGTCCCATGAACGAAGCCAGGAAGCCCTCGGGGACGTAGCCGTGGATCAACGCGCCCACCGCGATCCCTCCGAGCAGGTACGGCCACACCTTGCCGACGACCTCCCTGACGGCGGTCCGGCCGGCGCCTACCCGTTCCCGCCAACTCGGCGCCTGCAACTGGGCGTCACCCACCGTGACCGCGTACACCCAGGGCTCCACGTGGCGCTCCAGGCCCAGCCGACCCAGGACCCAGCCGGCGCCGATGGCGATGGCGAGGCCGGTCGCCAGGTAGAGCAGCGCGACCCGCCATCCGAACAATCCCCACAGCAGCACCACGGCCACCTCGTTCACCAGCGGCGCCGAGATGAGGAAGGAGAAGGTCACCCCAAGCGGCACCCCAGCCGTGACAAACCCTATGAACAGCGGCACAGCCGAACAGGAGCAGAAGGGTGTGACGATGCCCAGCCCGCCCGCGAGTACGTTCCCTACGGCTTCCCGCCGACCGGCGAGCATGGCCCTCGTGCGCTCGGGGGTGAAGAACGTGCGCACGATGCTTACTGCGAACACCACGAGTACGAGGAGCATGAACACCTTGGGAGCGTCGTACAGGAAGAACTGCACGGCGGACCCCAGAGCACTCCCGGGATCGAGGCTCAGGGCCGTGAACGAGAGCCAACGCGACGCCGGATCGAGCAGACGGTAGAGGAGCGCCCACAGGGCGAGACCGACGAGTAGCCCGCCGCCATACCGGGCGATGGTCGCGCCCGATCCTCGGATCCGCCCACCGTCGTCACCGCCGGAGGCACCCGCGAGCCGGAGGATCTCCTCTCTCGGCGTGGCGGCCGCAAGATCGGACATCAGCCGGCGGCCTCCCCTACCCACGCGGCGATCTGCGCGGCGTCCGGCACCTTGCCCGTGGATTTGACCTCGCCGTCGATGACCAGCGCAGGGGTCATCATGACCCCGTGGGCGAGGATCTCGTCGATGTCCGCCACCTTGACCACCAGGCCCGGGTCCAGGCCCGACTGCTCGACAGCCGCACGGGTCGTCTCGTAGAGCTGCTCGCACTTGGCGCACCCCGTGCCCAACACCTTGATCTCCATGTCTACCGCCTCTCTCGCATGCGTGTCGCGGTCTCCGAACTACCGATCACGGGGCGCACGTCCCGAGCGCCTGCTTCTCTCTGGATTCGTCCACCGGAGCCAGGCGCTGAACGGCCCGCCCCATCCGCTCTTCGCCGAGGATGAAGGGCAAGGCCCGGAGCAACTCAGCCTGCTCGGCGGGGAGGTCGGCGGCGATACGATAGTGCACCCACACGCCATCGCGACGATCGGACACCAGGCCGGCGTTCAGGAGATAGCGCAGGTGGCGTGAGGCTTTCGACTGCGTGATGCCGAGAGCCTCCTCGAATCGGCAGACGCAGAGCTCATCCCGCTGGACCAGGAGCGCCAGGATCTCCAGCCGCGTCTCGTCTGCGAGAGCCTTGAACAGGTCGGCCACTTCGCGCACGCGTCATCCCTTCCAATCGTACAACCGTTTACCCGGTTATATGGTAGCAGGAGGGACGGTCCGGAGCAATGCCGAAACGTAGACGGGTTGGACACGAGCGGCCGCGGTCGGGACAGGCCGACTGCGCAGGCCAGCAGGGAGGGGCGTCGGCGGATAAGTCAGTCACCCCGGGGAGGGCCGAGAAGCGGCGCCGGACACCGGCTGAGGCACGTCGCGTCAGGCGGTGAGGTCGGCCTTTCGCGTGAGGAAATCCTCGCGGTCGATGTCGCCGCGTGCGTAGCGTTCCTCGAGGATGCGCAGGGCATCGGAATTCGAACCCGCGGACGCGCTCGGCGGCAGCGGGTACCCCGGTGCATGCGGGGTTCCGGCCACAGCATCGTGTCGGGCTCGAGCGTCGCTGCGCTCGTCGCGCCGGATCAGCGCCTTGATCAGCAGGACGACACCCACGATGATCGCGATCCAGAACGCGGCCATCAGCAGAAGGCCGATCATCCCCATACCGAGTTCGTAGATACCGTAGTTCATACTGTCGAATCCTCCTTAGGTCGCCTGACGCGGGAAGCCCCGGAGAGCCGCCTGCGGCGGTCATCGGTCGGCGAGGGTCATGAATCGACGAGGGTCATCGGTCGGCGACGGGGGCTCACCGCAGCGCGTCAGCCAGGTCTTCCACCAGATCCTCGGGATCCTCTATGCCCACGGAGATGCGCATTGTACCCGGCGAGATGCCGGCGGCGCGCCGGGCCTCCTCGCTCATGCCGGCGTGGCTCATGGTCCACGGTTGCTCCACGAGCGACTCCACCCCACCCAGCGACTCGGCCAGCGTGAAGAGCCGGAGCCGAGAGAAGAACTCGTCGGGGTCGAGGGCGTCGATGTCGAGGTCGAAGCTCACCATGCCGCCGAACCCCGTCTGCTGTCGTTTGGCCAGCTCGTGGTCGGGATGGTCTTCGAGGCCCGGGTAGTAGGTGCGCAGCGACTTCGGGTGCCCCTTGAGGAAGCGGGCGACCGCGGCGGCGTTGCGCTCGTGCGCCCGCATGCGCGGTCCGAGCGTCTTCACACCGCGCAGCACCAACCACGCGTCGAACGGAGAGTTGGCCAAGCCCATCGAGTTCACCAGATGGCCGATCTCCTGCCCGATATCCTCGCGACTGGTGATCAGCACCCCGCCCACCACGTCGCTGTGGCCGTTCAGGTACTTGGTGGTGGAGTGGAGCACAAGATCCACCCCCAGGTCGAGCGGCCGCTGGAAGTATGGGCTGAGGAACGTATTGTCGGCGACCGTGATCAGACCGTGCTCACGTGCGATGCCGACCATGGCCGCGATGTCCACTACGTTCAGCAACGGGTTGGAGGGGGTCTCGATCCAGAGCATGCGCGTCTCGGGGCGGAGGGCCGCGCGGACCGCGGTTTCATCGCGCATGTCCACGAACGAGAACGTCAGCCCGAAACGCGGCATCACGGTCTCGAACAGCCGGTAGCTGCCGCCGTAGATGTCGTGGCCCGCGACCACGTGATCGCCCGCCGAAAGCAGGAAGAGCGCGGCGGACACGGCGGCCATGCCGGTGCAGGTGGCCCGCGCGAAGGTCCCGCCTTCCAGCGCCGCCAGGTTCTGTTCGAGTGCCGTGCGGGTGGGATTCCCGCTGCGCGTGTAGTCGTAGCCCCGGGTCTCGCCCACGCGATCGAACGCGAACGTCGACGACGGATAGATGGGCGTCGTCACCGAGTTGAAGGTGGAGTCTTGCGCTACCCCCACATGTACGGCTGCAGTGTCCCTGCGCATGATCGCGAACCTCCGATACGTCGTTCCCCCCATCCCGACGCCTCCCCGAAGACGTCCGGTCCGGGCATTATAGAGAACGCCGAGGGGAATGCCAGCGAGCCGACCACGTGGAGTCGCGCTGGAGACAGCCTTGACCCGGACCCCCGCATCGCGCACGATAGGTTGATCGACTCCCGCCCACGGAAAGGGACGTTCTGATGCTGACCCGATATCTGCTCGGCACGGCGATGTTCGCCGTGGGAGTGATAGGCGCCATGCAGCCCCCCATCAACGCAGCTCTCGCCAAGCGGACAGGATCGTTCGAAGCCGCCACCGTCAGCTTCGCCATAGGCACCCTGGCGCTCCTGGCCGTCGCGCTGATCGCGGGCGGGGGCGGCTTCGCAGCCGTGCGCAGCGCCCCCCTGTGGCAACTCACCGGCGGGTTCGTCGGGGCGCTGTTCGTGTGGTCCACCATCGTGCTCGTGCCACGGGTGGGGACCACGGCCCTGCTCGCCGGCATCATCGCCGGACAGCTCACGGGTGGGGTGCTGATCGATCGCTTCGGGTTGTTCGGCATGGCCCAGATAGGGGTGACGTGGTACCGCGCGCTGGGGATCTTCCTGCTGGTGGTAGGCGGGATGCTCGTGCTCAGGCGGTAGAGATCGCCGGGCCCGACGCCAGGAGGGCGGCGTCGGATGCGGCGCGGATCCGGCTCACTCGACTCCGACTCTGAGGATGCGTCGCGCATCAGCGATGGTGGCAACCGGCCGCTCGAATTCCGCGGCGAGCCGTACGACCCGCTCCACCAGTTGGGCGTTGCTCTCGGCCGGTTGGCCCCGTCGGTAGTAGATGTTGTCCTCGAGACCCGTGCGCACGTGACCGCCGGCCAGCAGCCCGAACGCCGCCATTGCCGTCTGCCCCCGCCCGATGCCGGACACCGTCCACGTGGCGCCGGGCGGTAGAGACTCCACCAGGTGCACAGCGTGCGGCATGGTCGCTGGGATCGCGCCGGGCACACCCATCACCAAGTTGAAGTGCAGCGGCTCCTCGAGAGCGCCGGACGCCGCCAAACGCTGGGCGGCCGCGATCATGCCCGCCTCGAACACCTCCACCTCGGGCCGGATGCCACGGTCGCGCATCGCTCGGGCGAACACTTCGACATCAGGCAGGGGGTTCAAGAAGACCTCGTCGCCGAAGTTGCAGCTCCCGGTGGTGAGCGAAGCCATGTCGGGGCGGGCGGCGCCCTCAAGGTGGGTCACAGGCTGCAGACGCTCCTCGGGGGTCATGCCCATCGCGCCACCCGTGGACACCTGCACGATGACCTCACAACTCTCGCGTATCGCGAGGATGGCCTCTCGGAACCGGCCCGCGTCTTGCGTAGGCGACCCGGCCTCGTCGCGAACGTGCAGGTGGATGACCGTGGCCCCAGCCGCGGCCGCCTCCGCCGCCGCCCGCGCGATCTGCTCCGTCGTCACAGGCAGGTGCGGCAATTGCTCGAGCGTGACCTCAGCTCCCACGATCGCCGCGGTGATGACCACCGGTTCCATCATTCGTCTCCGAAACAGTAGAAGTACCCATTGCGCGAACCCACGTAGATACGACCTCGCCAGACGGCCGGCGTGGACTCCACAGCCCCGCCCCCCGGCACGCTCACCTTCCAGATCTCCGGCGGATCGAGCGCGGCATCCGTGATGTCGTAGGCGTGGATCCAACCGTCTGTGTCGCCCACGATCAGCGTGTCGTCCACCACCGCCGCCGAACCCCAGGCGTGGGGAGTGAACGGCTTCTCCCAGACGATGGTGCCATCGCGCCGATCCACGCCCAACAGACGCCCGGTGTGCGTGGGCACGTACAGCATCTCTCCGTGCAGAGCCGGAGTGGCCCACATGCCGCCCTTGCCGCCCCGCGCCGGATCGGCCACAGACCATACCAGAGGATCGCCCTCACGATACGGGTCGAGCTTGAAGAGCTGGCCCACCTCCTTCGCGCGCGGGAGCATGCGCTCGAGCTCCGAGGCGACGTAGAGCATGCCCTCGTCGTCGAGCACGATCGAGGCGTCGATATCGTCGCCGCCCCAGAACTTGAAGGCCACGGGGAACTCCGCACCGGGCGCGGGCGGCGGCGGGGAGGATGAGGCGGCTGCGGCGGCGCCCGAGCCGGCGGATTCGCCCACCCCGTCAGCGCCCGGGGGCCCGGGCACGACGACCCCGCGCTCCCACGAGCCGGGAGCCTGCCCGGCGGGACCATAGCCGGCGGCCGACAGGCCCAAGGCGTTGATGTCCAGACCGAGCACCCGGCCGCCGCCGTTGGCGAAATAGACGCGATCGCCGCGCACGGGATCGAGATGCACGGCCGGCGAGTTCTCAATGCTGACGGTGCGGTCACCGATGGCCGAGAAGAGCTCCTGGTCGTAGGCGGGATAGGCCAGCACCACCTCAGGTGCCGCTGTCACCTTCCCCGAGGCATCGAACCCGCGGTTCAGCCGGACGATGAAGAAGTAGCTGTTCTCACCGCCCTCGAAGAGGTAGTCGCCCACGATCACCGCACTCGAGTCCCAGTCGTTGTTCCATACCGGGCTCGGCACCGATGCGGCGTTGAGCTTCCACAGCACCTCCGGCTCGGCGCGATCGAGCGCGACCACGCGGAAGTAGTTGTCACGAGAGCCGAAGTACAGAAGGGGATACCCGTCGGGATCGACCACCACCGAGCCCTTGATGAGGTCGCCGGTGGGAAGATCGGGGAGGAACCGCGAACCGTCCGCGGCATCAAGGAAATGAACGGCGCGATCGTAGGCTCCGAACATCACCCGGGTAGTACCGTCTTGTTCCCAGACAACGGGTTGACCCGTCCACCCGGTGCCCGCCCAGATGCGGGACTCGCCGCCCTCCGAAGAACTCGAGCTCATCGCGCCGCCTTCAGGAAAGCGCCACAGCACCCGCGGCGCTCGGGGCACCGGTCCTTCCCCATAGTACGAGCGATGCGAGTTGCCACGGAACATGGTCAGCCCCGCGAAGGAGGTGTTGATCGGAGCGAACTCGGCTGGATCGCCCGGCGGCGGCTCTTCCGCAGGTTCGGGCTCGAGAGTCGTGGACGGCCCCCTGCCGGCGTCGGCCGAGGTAGCGTCGGCAAGACTAGTAGAGGTGGTCGTGGAGGCTCCCGCTGCCAGGGAATCCTCCCCGCGACCCCCGCGGAGGGCGAAGAAGGCGGCGGCGGCCGCCAGGGCCGCCACGATCAGCAGGATAGCCGCGCTCAGGGCTGCGAGCCGGACCGCCCTGCGCGTGCCACGTAAACCGCCGCGACCCCCGCGGTAGATGGTGTACGGCTCCTCGGGGTCGAGACGACCTCGATGTCCCCGCGATCCCCCGGTATCGCCCCGGTTAGGCGTCACTTTCTGCGTGACCCTGTCCGGCGCGCACCAGCAGGCCTCGTCCCCGCGTGGAGACCAGGTCGAGGTAGGCTACCAAGTCTTTCGCGAAGTTCCATTGAGTGCGGTTGATGGGGGTATCGCCGATACGACTGGCGAGCGCCTCACGGAGCTCACTCCAGTTGGTCCACCCGATACTCCGAGCCAAGACCTCGGGAGCCACACCCTCCGGCGGATCGGTCATCTTCGCAACGAGGAGGTCCGGGTCGTTCCAGTAACGCGACACGATGTCGGGCGGTTCCGTGTCGCTGGTGAGCACCAGGACCCTGCAGGCATCACCGAGGGCCGCATAGCCCGCGTCGAACGTCCGGATCACCTGGTCGCGCTCCACATCGTGGGCGGTCTGACGGCTGAGTTCGTGCCAGTAGCGCGCGATCACGAGGAAGGTGACCGAACCTGCCTCGATCACACACGAGACCTCGGTCTCGTTCTCGGGGGTCTCACGATCCGCGGGCGGCGCGAACCGCCTCCAGAACTCCAACGTGTAGCCGCCTTCGATAGCCGCCTCGTGGTCGTTGCCGCGGAACGCCTTGGCTAGAAGCTCCACCAGCCAGGTGGTGGTCTCGAAGTTGCGGAGCGGGCCGAACACGTTCGACACGAACTCGTCCTCGCGGCTCTCCCGGAGCATCCCTCCGTAGTAGCGATCTCTCTCGAACAACTCCACGTACATAGCCATGGGCCAATCCCCCTCGGGAAGGTAGAACGGACACGCCGGCGACCCGCACCTGCGACCCGCACCTGCGACTCGCACACGTGACTCCGTTCGTGGATGCTCACACGCCCGCGAATGCTGCCGCGATGCTACCCGCCAACAGGCGGGCTGTCAAAGCACCTGGGGCGGCGGGACGAAATAGACGAGAAGAACGCAAAAAGAAGTATAGCCGGTCCCAGGGGGTAGGACCGGCTATACTGCGGGGAAAACTGCCGAGCTCTGGCGCGGGCGGGACGGGGGGAGTCCCGGGGGCCGCGGTGTTTCAGTGCTCAGCTGTTCCGTAGTGTACTCGCACTCCCGCGATTCGTCCAATATATTGTTCCTATGCCTGCTATAATCCATTTCGATCGATAGGGGACGCTCGGGGCCCTCTGGCAGGGGTCGTCGCGGTCCGCGCTGCTGGGGAGCCGGCCATGGAATTGACGCAACTCAGATACTTCACGGCTGTCGCCGACACGAAGAACTTCACGGAAGCAGCCGCGCGCCTTCATGTGTCGCAGCCGGCCCTCAGCTACCAGATCAAGCGGCTCGAGAACGAACTGGGCGCCCGCCTCTTCGACCGCACCAGCCGCAAGGTCTCGCTCACCGTCGATGGTCACACCTTCCTTCCACTGGCACAGATGGTGCTCTTCAAGGTGGAGGAGGCATCCAGCGTGATGGAGGACCGGCTCGGGGTGATGACCGGCAGTGTGCGCCTCGGGTGCATCCCCAGCGCCGCCGCCTACATCGTGCCCTCGGTCCTCGCGTCGTTCAACAGGAACTTCCCCGGCGTGACGGTCTCGCTCCTCGAAAGCGGCGCGGCCGCATTGGAGCGCGGCGTGCGAGACGGCTCGGCCGATCTGGCCATCATCGCCGATCCCAACTCGCCCGAGAACCTCGATGTCACTCCTTTGCTCACCGAAGACCTGCTCTTGGCCGTTCCCGCCCACCACAGGTTGGCTTCGCGAGACTCGGTATCGCTCACGGAACTCGCGGACGAGCCGTTCATCATGCTCGGAGGGGCGTTCACCCTCGGGACCCATGTGACGGAGGCCTGCCGGAGGGCGGGCTTCGAGCCGAGAGTCGCCTACGAGACCGGCGGTCTCGACTCGGTGAAGAGCTTCGTGCGGCACGATCTTGGGATCTCGGTGCTGCCGAGGATGGCCTTGCGGCCCACCGACGACGACACGCTCGTGCTCGTGCCGTTCACGGAGCCGCTCACCCGCGACCTCAACCTCATCCGCAACAGGGACCGCTATGCCTCCGTAGCCACGCGCGCGCTGATGGTTCACATACGTACGTCTGCCCTCTCGAACCAGAGCCCCGCCACCAGGGCGCTCATGAGGGAGTAACATCCACTTCTCCGCCGATTGTGGGGGGCGCGACAGGATCGACCGGCGCGGAACGTCGCGGCCTTGGGCGCGACGCCGGAGTAGGGAGACGGCATGTATCTGAAGCACCTGTACGTCGAAGGATTCAAGAGTTTTCCGGAGTATTCCGGGCTTGAGATGGCCCCCGGAGTATGCGTGATCGTGGGGCCCAACGGTAGCGGCAAGAGTAACCTCACCGATGCGGTAGCCTGGGTACTCGGAGAGGACGATCTCTCTTCACTTCGCCTTCGCGACACGGCCGACCTCGTCTTCGCAGGCACCGACGAACTCCTTCCCATGAGCGTAGGAGTGGTCAGCGCGGTCCTCGACCCCAGACCTATACGCACCCGGGCGCCGGACGGGCTATCCATGGACGCCTGCAAGCACGGCCACCCGGCCAAGCACTCGCGCGAACTGCCCGAGGGCATGCTCACCATCACCCGCCGACTGCACGCGGACGGCGCCAAGGCATTCGTTCTGAACGGCGTCGAGGTCACCCGTGCAGAGGTTCGCGCCGCTCTCGCCGAGGCCGGTGTGGCATCTCCCCCCGTCGCCGTGATCCGACAGGGAGAGCTCGAGCGCTTCCTCGTGATCGACGCGAGCACTCGGAGGAGGCTGATCGAAGAGGCTGCCGGCGTGCCCGATCTCGGGGCACGACGGGACAGAGTCGTCGAAGAGACCGCCGCCCTGCGGTTGCGACACGAGCACCTGCTAGGCGAGCGGGAGGAGGTCACGGAGCACGTGGCCCAACTTGAGCAGGCTGTTCGGACCCTCGAGCAGGCCCGGTCGCTCGAAGAGCGCGTCGCGCACCTCCGAGCCGGCGCCGTGCTCTTGGCGCTCGAGACCCGGGACCGCACCGGCCCATCTGCGCCGGACGCGGTGTCTCTACTCGAAGCCCTCGACCTGCCCACACCCACCGATGCGTCGGCGCACCGCGACTGGACCAGCGTGCGTACCGAACTCGATGAGCTCGTCGAATCACTGCGCGCGGTGCGTCCCACCAACACCGGGGCGCCCGAGGAGCTGAAACAGGCGATCGCCCGCGTCCGGAAGCTCGATGGGCAGATACGAGCCGCGGAGGAAGCACTCCGCTCGCTCGCTACGGAGGCGGCTGCTCTGGCGGGACGGATGGCCTCGACGTTCGCCGAGGTCCACGCCCGCATCGAGAGCCGCTTCCGCGACTACTACGAACTGCTGGCCCCAGGAGGCGAAGCCTCTCTCCCGTTCGAGCGGCACGGTGACGGCGCTGCCGGCGCCGGCTCGGGCGGCGGCTCGGGCGGCGGCCATGGTGCGGAGGGCGGCGCTGGCTCGGGCGTCGATAGTGCCGGCGTCGAGGTCATGGTCCGTCCGCCGGGCAAGGTGCTGGACCGCGTGAGCTCGCTGTCGGGCGGAGAGCGTTCCCTGGCCGCCCTCTCGCTGGCGTTGGCCGTCTTCCAGGAGCATGCGGCTCCCCTTTTCGTGCTCGACGAGGTGGAGCCCGCCCTCGACGACACCAACATCCGTCGCCTCCAGAAGGTGCTCGACTCGGTGGCAGAGACCCGTCAACTCCTCGTGGTATCCCACCAGCAGCGCGCCAAGGAAGCCGGGGACGCGGTATTCGGCATCGAGCGGAACCTCGATGGAGCCAGCCAGGTCAAGTTCCGCTTCGAGCCCGCTACACGCCGTCTCGACGTCTTCCGGCGCACCTGGGCCTCCGACGACCTGCGGCGCTCTTCGGGCGATCATTCCCTATCGAACGCACCAGGGCGGGCCACGGAAGCGCTACTCCCGAGTCGCGCCGCCTCGCCCGGCGGCTCGTCGAATCATGGCGGGCTCACGGAGTTGCGGGGCCCGCGGAGCCGGGTCACCGGCCTCAGACGCCGCCCCGACGGCCCGTGGGAGGGCGTGTGGGAGTCGCTGGGCAACCCGAACAGCACCCGGCCGCCGGAGGAGTCTGAGGGCGATGGCGAAGACTCGGCCGCGGCAGGGAAGACCTGCTGCTGAACGATCCGCGCCCGGGTCGACGGGGGCCACGACGCGGCCCGCGCGGCACGACGGGCGTACAAAGAAACGGGGGCCCGGTTCCGGGCCCCCGTCATGTGACGCTGCGATCCGGTGTTCCACTTCGGACATCGCCGGATCGATCGTGGGCTCTACTCCAGCTCGACCGCCCGAGCCTCGGAGAAGCCGTCCAGAGCGAGGATCTCCTCGAGTACCGCCTGCGGGATCGGATCGTCCAGGGCAACGCCCATGATGGCGGCGCCTTCGGTCTTCTTGCGCCCCACGTTCATGAACGCGATGTTGATGCCACGCGAGCCGAGCACCGTGCCGACACGCCCGATCATTCCCGGCACGTCTTCGTAGCGGAAGAAGGCCATGTGCTTCGACGGCTCGATGTCGATGTCGTGGCCGTACACCTGCACCAGTCGCGGCCGGTGCTTCGGCCCGAACGTGGTTCCGCCGGCTGAGAACTCGCCCTTCGGGCCCTTGGCCTTCAAGGTGATGAGGTTGGTGAAGTCGCGCGAGCGACGATCCTTCACCTCCAAGATCTTGAGGCCCCGCTCTTCGGCGATAGACGGCGCGTTGACGTAATTCACCACGTCCTCCACGCGACCTTCGAGCAGCGCCTTGGTCAGGGCGACGGTGAGCAGGCGGGTGTCCTGCTCGGCGATCTGACCCTCGTACTGCACCGTGAACTCCTCCACGGGCCCGTCGGCGAGAGCCATGATCAGTTTGCCGACCGTCTCGGCGAGATGCAGGAACGGCCCCACGGCTTCCATGTCTTCAGCCGAGACCGACGGGATGTTCACAGCGTTCGACACGAACTGCCCAAGAAGCCCGGCGGCCACCTGTTCGGCGATCATGGTGCCGGCCTTGTCCTGAGCCTCCTCGGTGGAGGCGCCCAGGTGCGGCGTGGCGACCACGTTGTCGAAGGCGAGGAGCGGGAAGTCGGCCGGCGGCGGCTCCTGCGAGTAGACGTCGAGGCCGGCCGAAGCTACCTTGCCCGACTGTAGCGCCCGCACAAGCGAGTCTTCATCGACGATGCCGCCGCGCGCCGCGTTCACGATGCGTACGCCGTCTTTCATCTTGGCGAACGCCTCGTCGTTGACGATGCCCAAGGTCTCGGGCGTTTTCGGCAGATGCACCGTGATGAAGTCGGCCTTCGCGTACACGGCGTCCAGATCGACGGCCTGCTCGAGGCCGTTCTCACGGAAGCGGTCGCTCGACACGTAAGGGTCGTAGGCGATCACTTCCATCCGCAGACCCTTGGCCCGCTGTGCCACGATCATGCCGATGCGACCGAGGCCGATGAGCCCCAGGGTCTTGCCCGTAAGCTCCACACCACCGAACTTCGAGCGCTCCCACTTCCCCGCCTTCAGGGACGCGTGAGCCTGCGGGATCTGACGCGCCTGCGCCATCATGAGAGCGACGGCGTGCTCAGCCGCGGCCATCGCGTTCGACTCCGGCGCGTTGGCCACGACGATGCCCTTCTTCGTGGCTGCCTTCACATCGATGTTGTCCACACCCGAACCGGCCCGGCCGATGATACGCAGCCTCGTGGAGTTCTCGAGGATGTCGGCCGTGACCTTGGTGGCCGACCGAACGATCAGCGCGTCGTAGTCGTTGATACGCTCCTTCAACTCCGCGTCGGTCATCTCGGTGTTCACATCGACATCGAACTGCTCGCGCAGCAACTCGATGCCCGCAGCCGAGATCTTCTCCTTGACAAGTACGCGGGCTTTGCCACTCTCTGTAGCCATGTCTTGACTCCCTCCCATAACCCTCGCCGATCGGGCGATCGAAACGAGAACAGCCGGATCTCAGGCACCCCTGGAGGCTAAGCATACGATGGGACTGTACGGCTGTACAGTCCCATCCTTGTACGCGGGTCAGGCGACGGGCGGCGCCGTTCCCACCACGCGCCGCCGCCACCCGATGCGGGTGACTACTCCAGCGTTCCGCCGCCTGAGATCCAACTCATCATGCCGCGGAGCTTCTTGCCTACGACCTCGATCTCGCTACCCGCGGACCGGCGTGTAAGGGCATTGAGGACCGGGCGGCCGGCCTGGTTCTCGAGGATCCACTCTCGGGCGAACTCGCCCGACTGGATCTCGCCCAGGATACGCCGCATCTCGTCACGGGTGTCCTCGTTGATGATGCGCGGGCCGCGGGTCACGTCGCCGTACTCAGCCGTGTCGGAGATCGAGTAGCGCATGCCGCTGATGCCGTGCTCGTACATGAGGTCCACGATCAGCTTGAGCTCGTGCAGGCACTCGAAGTAGGCGATCTCAGGCTGGTAGCCTGCCTCCACCAGAGTCTCGAAGCCCGCGCGCACCAGCTCGGTGCAGCCCCCGCAGAGCACGGCCTGCTCGCCGAAGAGATCGGTCTCGGTCTCCTCCTCGAAGGTGGTCTCGATCACGCCGGCCCGGGTGCAGCCGATGCCCCTGGCGTACGCCAGCGCGAAGTCCTTGGCCTTGCCCGTCGCATCCTGATGGATGGCCACGAGACCCGGAACGCCGCCGCCCTCCACGTACATGCGGCGCACGAGGTGGCCGGGGCCCTTGGGCGCAACCATCGCAACATCCACGCCCGCGGGGGGCACGATCTGCTCGAAGTGGATGTTGAAGCCATGGGCGAACATGAGCATGTCGCCGTCGGACAGATTGTCGCGCACGAAGCGCTCGTAGATGACCTTCTGGTCCTGATCGGGCACCAGCATGATCACGATGCTGCCCTTTGCGGCCGCCTCGGAGGTGGGCAACACCTCGAGACCGGCATCCTGCGCGCGCTTCCAGCCGGGTGAGCCCTCTTTTTCGGCCACCACGACCGAGACCCCGCTGTCCTTGAGGTTCTGAGCGTGGGCGTGGCCCTGGCTGCCGAAACCGATCACAGCCACGGTCTTCCCCTGAAGAAGCTCGAGGCTTGCGTCCTTGTCGTAGTACATCTGGTCCTCCCTGCCGATCGTGTGAATGATACTTCTGTCGCCTGACCTCTTTCGGGCTCCCTCGCGTGCGACGACCGCGCGGCCCGCTGCAGCACCTTCGTGGTTTATGTGAGTTCCGTCCCCCTACTCATGGCAACACGCCCCGTTCTCACCAACTCGACGATGCCGAAGGGGCGCAAGAGCTTCATGATGGCGCCCACCTTCTCACGCGTGCCCGTGACCTCGATCACCAGCATAGTCTTCGACACATCGATGATCTTCGCCCGGAATATCTCGGCGATCTGCATGATCTCAGAACGGTTCTCGGCAGTGGCCTTGACCTTCACCAGCACCAGTTCACGGTCGACACTCGTCGCCGGGTCGAGGTCGGTGATCTTGATCACGTTGATCAACTTGTGCAGCTGCTTGGTGACCTGCTCGAGCGGCTGATCCTGACCATCGACCATGATGGTCATGCGCGAGTACTTCGGATCCTCGGTCTCACCCACCGCAAGGCTGTCGATGTTGAACCCACGCCGGGCGAACAGCCCGGAGATCCGGTTGAGCACGCCGGGCTTGTTCTCGACCAACACGGAGAGCGTGTGCTTCATCGGTCCTCCTCCCCCAGCATCTGGTCGATCGCCCCGCCCGCAGGCACCATGGGCCACACGTTCGCTTCACGTTTCACTCGGATATCGATGACCGCGGGCTCGTCGGACGCAAACGCAACGCGCAGCACTTCCTCCACCTCGTCGGCCCGGGTAGCCCGGAAACCCTGCGCCCCGTAGGCCTCGGCCACCTTGACGAAGTCAGGCTGGCAGGCGATGCAGGTGGCGCTGTAGCGCTTGTTCCAGAACAGGTCTTGCCACTGCCGCACCATGCCAAGGTACTGGTTGTTCAGGATGCACACCTTCACCGGGATACGGTAGTTCATGGCCGTGCCCAGCTCTTGGATGTTCATCTGAAACGAGCCGTCGCCGGCGATGTCGATTACCAGGGCGTCCGGACGGGCGATCTTCGCACCGATGGAAGCCGGGAAACCGAAACCCATGGTGCCCAAGCCGCCCGAGGAGATGAAGTGCCGTGGCCGGGTGACCCGGGAGTACTGGGCCGCCCACATCTGATTCTGCCCGACTTCGGTGCAGATGATCGCCTCGCCTTTGGTGATGTCGGAGATGGTCTTGACCACGAACTCCGGCATGATCTCCCCGTCCTCTTCCCGGCGGAAGGTCATGGGGTGCGACTTCTTCCAGTCTGCCACCTGCCTCATCCAGGGCAGGTGCCGCTCGGGGGAGAGTTCGTGCTTCTTGAGCTGCACCAGCAGATCCGCGAGCACGCTCTTGGCGTCGCCCACGATGGGCACGTCCACCGCCACGTTCTTGGAGATCTCAGCCGGGTCGACGTCGATGTGCACCACCTTGGCGCCCGGTGCGAAAGCCGCGATCCTCCCCGTGACGCGGTCGTCGAAGCGAACGCCCACACCCAGGATCAGATCGCAGTTGGTGACCGCGTAGTTGGCGTAGCGCGTGCCGTGCATGCCGAGCATGCCCAACGACAACTCCTCGTTGTCCTCGGGGAATGACCCGATGCCGGTGAGGCTGGTGGTGACCGGGATATGCGCGTGGAGAGCCAGCTCGCGCAGCTGCTCCGATCCGCCCGCGGAGATGACGCCCCCACCCGCGAAGATCACCGGACGCTCGGCCTCGGCGATGGCCTGCGCCGCAGCCTTGATCTGCTTGGGATGGCCTTTCACCGTGGGCCGGTAACCGGGAAGGTCGATCTTCTGAGCACCATCCGGGTCGTATTCCACGTCGGCGATGGTCAGATCGACGGGGATGTCCACGACGACCGGCCCGGGGCGGCCGGTGCGGGCGATGTAGAAAGCCTCGTGGAGCACGGAGGGCAGATCCGCGGCGTTCTTGACCAGATAGCTGTGCTTCACGATCGGCAGGGTGATGCCGTGGATGTCGGCTTCCTGGAAGGCGTCGGTGCCGATGAGGTTCGTGCGCACCTGACCGGTTATGGCCACCAAGGGCACGCTGTCGAGGTAGGCGTTCGCGATACCGGTGGTGAGGTTCGTGGCCCCCGGCCCCGACGTGGCGATACACACGCCCACCTTGCCGGAGGCCCGAGCGTAGCCGTCGGCGGCGTGCACCGCGCCCTGCTCGTGCCGGGTGAGGATGTGGTCGATCTCGAAATCGTAGAGAGCGTCGTACAACGGTATGACGCTCCCCCCGGGATAGCCGAACACCACTTCGACGCCCTCGCGTCGGAGTGATTCAAGTATGGCTGTGGCTCCGTTCATCGTGTGGTATGCCTCGCGTCTCGGATTCTAAGGTGTCGACAGAAGGCCCGTTCGGACTGGGGTGGAAGGCGGGTGTTCTGTACGACCGGACCCTCGGTGGGTCGGCCCGCCTAACGCTCGACCGCGGTGGGACCACCGTGCGTGAGCACGGCCCCGCGGTCTGCTCCGGAGACATGGGCTACATAGCGGGCCAGAACGCCCGAGAGCCTTTGCTCGGGACGCTTCCAGGCCGCTCTCCTCTGTTCCAGGTCGGAGTCCGAGACGTCAAGGGTCACCTGGCGCGCCGGGATGTCTATGCGGATCGTGTCGCCGTCTTCGACCAGCGCGATGACGCCCCCATCGACCGCTTCGGGAGCCACGTGCCCGATGCTGGCGCCCCGGCTCGCGCCGCTGAACCGGCCGTCGGTGATCAGGGCCACACTGTCGTCGAGGCCTGCGCCGGCCAGGGCCGACGTGGGCGTGAGCATCTCGGGCATGCCCGGTCCGCCCTTCGGCCCGACGTAGCGGATCACCACCACGGAGCCGGGGTTGATCGAACCCGCTTCGATCGCCGCCACCAGGCTGCGCTCGTCGTCGAAGACTCGCGCCGGCCCTTCATGCCTGAGCATGCCGGGGAGCACGGCGGCCTCTTTGACCACGGCCCCGCCGGGAGCCAGATTCCCGTAGAGCACGGCCAGCCCTCCGGTGGGAGAGTGCGGAGTAGCGAGGGGACGGATCACCGCTTCGTCGCGGATGGTCGCCGCTGCGTACTGATCGGCCAACGAGTGTCCGGAGACCGTCGGCGCCGAACCGTCGATGAGCCCGCCCTCGGCGAGGCGCTTGGCCACCGCCATGATGCCGCCGGCCCTATGCAGGTCTTCCATATGATCGGGGCCCGAGGGCGACAGTTTCACTAGGTGCGGCGTGACGCCCGTGACCTCGTTGAACGACTCCATGGGAAGGTCGACCCCCGCCTCGTAGGCGATGGCGAGCAGATGCAGCACCGTGTTCGTGGAGCAACCCAGGGCTGCGTCGATGGCCAGCGCATTGCGCAGCCCGACCGGAGAGAGGAAGCGGCGGGCGCCCCATCCTTGTTGGGCCACCGCGACCGCCTGAGCCCCCGATCGCCGCGCAAGCGCGAGGCGGGCGGAAAAGGGAGCCGGGATGGTCGCGTCGCCGGGCAGGGCCAACCCGAGGATCTCGGTGAGGCAACTCATCGAGTTCGCCGTGAAGAGGCCCGCGCACGAGCCGCAGGTGGGACACGCCGACTCCTCGAGCTCGGCCAGATCGTCCGCGTCTATGGCCCCGGTGAAGTATTGGCCCACAGCTTCGAACACGTCTTTGAGATCCACCTTCTTGCCCCGGAAATCGCCGGCGAGCATCGGGCCGCCCGACACCACGACGACGGGCACGTCGAGCCGAGCCGCACCTATGACCATGCCGGGTACGATCTTGTCGCAGTTCGGGATCAGAACTAAGCCATCGAGTCCATGCCCTTCGACCATGATCTCGATAGAGTCGGCGATGGTCTCGCGGGAGACCAGCGAGTAGTTCATGCCGGTGTGGTTCATGGCGATGCCGTCGCACACCCCGATGACGTTGAACTCCAGAGGGACGCCACCCCCCTGCCAGACACCGAACTTCACCTGCTCGGCGATGGAGCGCAGGTGCATGTGGCCCGGGATGAGCTCGTTATACGAGTTCGCCACGCCGATGATGGGCCGGGCGCTGTCCGACGGATCGAGGCCGAGGGCATAGAGCAGCGACCGGTGCGGCGCCCGCGCCGGACCCTGCCTCACCTGATCGCTGCGTTTAGGCATCACTCTCTCCGAACTCTCGACGACCGTACCACGCGCGAACCACGGGCCGCGCAGGGCCCACCCGATGACGGGCCTGGAGTGTACTAGATACTCACCAAGGCTAACAAGGCCGAAACACCCGCGGGGCCGCTTGTCGCGGCGTAGAACGCCGGTCCGGACAACGCTATACTTGAGGTGTATGAGACCACACTCCCACACGAAGTCGCACGAGGAGAGCCGAGTGCGGGCCCCCAGAATCGCGGAGCCATCACGATGAGCGCCGGGGCCGGTGCCGAAGGGCGGAGGGACGCGTGCTCGTCGTCGACGACGAAGCGTCCATACGACGCCTCTACGTTCGCTGGTTGTCGGCCGTCGGCTTCACCGCGGTCGAAGCGGGCGGCGGCAAGGAAGCGGTGGAGATCTTCTCTTCCGACGCTGAAGGCTTCGATCTGGTGATCCTCGACATGATCATGCCGGACGTGAGCGGATTCCACACGTTCGAACTCCTTCGCGAGAAAGACCCGGAAGTGCGGGTGGTCCTCTGCTCCGGATACAGGGTCGACAGACAAGCGACCATCATCATGGAGGCAGGCGCCGTCGGATTCCTCCAGAAGCCTTTCGACCGGGAAGATCTGCTGCGCGAGATCAGGCGAGTACTCGGACCCGCCGCCGGCGCGCCGAGCTAAGCCGTTCCTCCCAGGCGCACCGGTGTGGCGAACCATAACGGCCGCCCCTAAAAGAGTGCATTCCAACAGTCAACCGCCCAGGTTCTTCTTGGTAGCGTAGTCATGCCTCCGTGCGGAACCGGAGACGCGCACCACGCAAGGGGGACGATACCGACATGAGCGATCCGTCAGCGAACGAGGGACCCACCGTGCTTCCCGGCCATCCGGGCTCGATGCCCTACGTGGGCATCGCCACCTTCCTCAAGCTCCCCGTGGCCACCGTGGCGTCGCTGTCGGAACTGGATTTCGTCATCCTCGGCATCCCCTACGACCAGGGCACATCGAACCGGCCGGGCGCCCGTTTCGGGCCACGGGCCGTCCGCGACGCCTCTGCCCTCTACTCCTACGAGGGCGGGGTCGAACTCTTCGATGTCGAACTCGGCCGCTCGATCCTCGAGGGCGCCCGGGTAGCCGACTTCGGCGATGTACCGATCGATCCGAGCGACGGCGATTCCGCGCGCGCGGCGATGACCGACGCGGTGCGGGCCATCTTGCAGGCGGGCGCCATGCCGGTGTGCATAGGAGGCGATCACTCGGTGACATCCTCCATACTGCGGGCGTTCGCCGAGGGACCCACGCCGAAGCCCCATCTACTGCACCTCGACACCCACATGGACTTCGACTCCTACCTGCCTCGTCACGCTCACGGCACTCCGATCCGCCTCGCGGTGGAGGAAGAGCTGGTGACCGGCGTCACCCAGTTGGGGATCAGGGGCCTGAACAGCGGCCGGGCCGACTGGGAAGAGGCACGCTCGCGCGGCGTGAACGTGATCACGTGCTCGCGGTTTCGGGCTGAGGGCATCGCCGCGGTGCTGGGGTCTGTCCCGGCCGACGCGCCCCTCTATCTCTCCATCGATATAGACGTGTTCGACCCCTCTGTCGCGCCCGGCACGGGTACCCCGGAGCCGGGGGGACTAGGCTACATCGAGATCCGCGAACTGATTCGCGCAGTGGCCGCGCACGGCCGGGTGCAGGGTATCGATCTCGTGGAGGTGAGCCCCCAGTACGACCACGCACAACTCACTTCGACCCTCGCCGCACGACTGCTCCTCGACACCATGGACGCCGCGTGGAGCCGGGGAACTCGAAGCCGATGAGCACCACCACCGGCACCACCACCGGCACCACGACCGGCACCACGACCGGACACGACGACCAGAGACCGCGCCACGGTCCGACCCAGGAGACAGGAGAGAGCACGATGACCAACAAGGAGCTCAAGCAGGCCCGCGACACCCACGTGCCCCGCGGCCCCTTCAACGTGACCGAGTTGTTCGCGGCGAGCGCCAAAGGCTCGACGATCACCGACGTAGAGGGCAACGAGTACCTCGACTTCGCCGCCGGCATCGGCGTGATGGGGGTGGGCCATTGTCACCCGAGCGTGGTGGCGGCGGTGCAGGATCAGGCTGCGCTCTTCTCCCACACCTGCTTCCACGTGGTCATGTACGAGGCGTACGTCGAAGTGGCCAAGAAGATGAACGAGGTGGTGCCGGGCGACTTCGCCAAGAAGACGATCCTACTGAACTCCGGCGCTGAAGCAGTGGAGAACGCGGTGAAGATCGCGCGCTACGCGACGGGGCGCGACGCCGTGATCGCCTTCGAAGACGCTTTCCACGGGCGGACGCTCATGGGCATGTCGCTCACCTCCAAGACCATGCCCTACAAGAAGGGTTTTGGGCCCTTCGCTCCCGAGGTGTACCGCCTGCCCTACGCCTACTGCTACCGCTGCCCCCTCGCCCTCGACTACCCCGGCTGCGGCGTCGCCTGCGCCGACCTGCTCTCCGACGCCTTCAAAAACTACGTGGGCGGCGAAGAAGTGGCGGCGGTCATCGCGGAGCCGGTGTTGGGTGAAGGCGGCTTCGTGGTCCCGCCGCCCGAGTACTTCCCCAAGATCAAGTCCACATGCGAAGAGTACGGCATCCTCTTCATCGCCGATGAGGTGCAATCCGGCTTCGGCCGCACCGGCAAGTTCTTCGCCATCGAGAACTGGGGAGTCACCCCCGACCTTCTGACCGCCGCCAAGTCGATGGCGGCAGGCTATCCGCTCTCGGCCGTGACCGGGCGCGCGGAGATCATGGATGCGCCGCACGCCGGCGGATTGGGCGGCACCTACGGCGGCAACCCCGGCGCCTGCCGTGCGACCCTCGCCGTCTTCGACATCATCGAGAACGAAGGCCTGATCGCGCGGGCCCAGGCGATCGGAGAGCGGGTCACAGCCGCCTTCAACGCGCTGCGCGACGACCTTGAGGTGGTGGGAGACGTGCGTGGCCTCGGAGCGATGGTCGCCATGGAGCTCGTCACCGACCGCGCGACGAAGACGCCGGCCACCGACTTGACCAAGGCCCTGGTGAGCCGGGTCGTCGAGAAGGGTCTCGTGATGATCTCGGCGGGCACGTACGGCAACGTCATACGACCGCTCATGCCCCTCGTCATCGACGACGCCACCCTGGACCGCGGTCTCGATATCATTAGCACGTCGCTGCGCGAGGTGGCCGCCGAAGCTGGGTTGGCCTAAGCGATCGCCTCGCCTGGAAGTCGAACAGAAAAGGGAGGGAGCAGCATGGAGCAGTATCAGATCCTACGAGTTGACCTCACGGCCGGCACGGCGGTCAGAGAAGACGTGCCGTCCGAGCTCATCCAGCAGTTCCTCGGCGGAAAAGGCCTCGGGGCCCACTACCTGGCGAGCGAGCTTCCCGCCGACGTCGATCCCCTCGGCCCCGAGAACCTGCTCATCTTCATGACCGGTCCGGTCTCCGGCCTCTTCCCCGGCACGTGCAGGCACGCCGTGGTCACCAAGAGCCCGGCAACCGGCGGCTTCCTCGACACGTACGCCGGGGGCTTCTTCGCTTGGGAGCTCCGCAAGGCCGATCTACTCGGCATCATCATCACCGGTAAGGCCGATCGGCTCTCGTATCTCGAGATCACGCCCGACGGGGCCGCTATCAAGAACGCCACGCATCTCGCGGGCAAGGGCATCGCCGAGGTCGATGACGATCCGACGTTCGCGGACTACCGCGTGGCCGCCATCGGGCCGGCCGGCGAGAACACCGTGTTCACGGCGGCCATCGGCAACAACGTTGGCAGCACGAAGAGCGGCCGCTCGGGCTTCAACGGTCGTGGCGGCCCGGGTGCCGTGATGGGTTCGAAGAACCTCAAAGCCATCGCTATCGCCGGCGGCAAAGGTCCACGCCTCGACGATCAGGGCAAGGCACTGCGCAAGACGCTGTCGACGAAGATCATGGAACCGGACTCCGCTTCCTCCTGGCTCGCCGACGCAGGCACCACCGCGATCGTCGACTGGACCAACGGCGTCAACGTGCTGCCCACTCGCAACTGGCATTCGGGTTCCTTCGAGGACGCGGCGGCGCTGATCGGGCACGAGCCGGTCGTGGAGAACCTGGTGTCACGCGAAGGGTGCTACAACTGTCCCGTCAACTGTGGCCCGCATGTGAAGGCGAGCGAGGGTGCCTTCCCGGGCGCGGAAGCCGACAAGCTCGAGTACGAGACGATCGGTCTGGGCGCCTCGAACACCGGCAACGGTGACTTCTCGAACATCGTGAAGTTCGCCGAGCTCTGCGACCACCTCGGCCTCGATACCATCTCTGTGGGCGCAGCCGTGGCCTTCGCCATGGACGCCGCGGAGAACGGCTACATCGACGATCCCATCCGCTTCGGCGATTCGCACGGGCAGGCGAAGCTCACCGAGGACATCGCCTACCGCCGCGGCCTCGGAGCGGTGCTCGCAGACGGCATCCGGGCGGCGGCCAAGGCCTGGGGCGTCGACGACTCCAAGGTGCCCGTCTTCGAGATCAAGGGCCTCGAGTTCCCGGCCTACGACCCGCGCGGCTCGGTGGGCATGGCGCTGGCGTATGCCACGTCCGACCGCGGAGCCTGCCACATGCGCTCCTGGCCGATTGCGAACGACGCCCTCTCGGAGGACGAGAACGCCGATCCGTTCGGCCCGGAAGGCAAGGCCGAGTTCATCATCGGTGAGCAGGACGAGAACTGTGCAGAGTGGAGTCTCGTGGGCTGCGACTTCATCGGCTACGGAGCGGAGGACGCTTCCACCATGCTGAAAGCGGTCGGCATCGACATGTCCGAGGAAGAGTACGGCGCGCTCGGCCGGAGGGTCTGGAACCTGGTGAGGCTCTTCAACCTCAAGCAGGGCTGGACCTCCGACGACGACTACGTGCCTGCCGCCATCCACAACCCCCTTGAGGACTCCGGCAAGGCATTGGCCCCCGAAGTCTTCGAGGCCATGAAGAAGGACTACTATCAGCTTCGCGGATGGGATGAAGCGGGCAGGCCCACAGCGGCTTTGATCGCGGACCTCAGACTTGGAGACTACGCATGACCCGAACCCTTCTCGTAGACCTGTCCTCCGGCACCGTCACGCCGGAGGACCTCGACGTACCGGGCCTCGCCGGTTTCGGCGGCAAGGCGCTCGGCGTGGATCTGCTGGAGCGATACCTGGACCCGACCGTCGATCCGCTGGCTCCGGGCAACGTCGTCGTGTTCACGCCCAGCAAGGTGGCCGCCTACGGTTTCTCAGGCTCGAACCGCTTCGGCGCCTTCACCAAGAGCCCGATGACCGGAGCCTTCCTCGAGACCTATTCGGGCGGCACCATGGCGCGCACGCTGCAGGAGACCGGCTGGGACGCGATCGTGGTACGCGGTGCCGCCGCGACCCCCGTGCGCGTGCACTTGGACGACGAGGGAGCGACCATCCTCCCCGCCGGCGACCTCTGGGGCCTGGACGTCTTCGCCACGGAGGACTCCCTCCGTCAGTCGGTGGACAAGCGTACGTCGACCATGGTCATCGGCCAGGCGGGCGAGACTCTCTCGGTGCTGGCTTCGGTGCATCTGGATCGAGACCACGCCCTGGGTCGCGGCGGCCTCGGCGCGGTCTTCGGCAGCAAGAACCTCAAGGCGATCACGGTCACGTCGCTGGGATCCCGCCGCGCCGAAGCCGGCGAGGCCTTCCAGGGAGTAAAGCAGGCCGTGTCGAAGTTGGCCACCGACTCACCGGCGGCTCACGCGTATCGCTCGTTCGGCACCCCCATGATGGTGGCCGTGCTGAACGAGGCGGGGGCGTTCCCCACCGGCTACTGGGAGTCGGGACGGGCGGCGCACAGGGCGAACCTCGAGGCCGAGAGCTTCCCCACCTGGGCCAAGGTTGAGACCGGCACCTGCCCACCCTGCCCCATCCGTTGCCGCCGCAAGCTCACCGTGCTGCGCGGCCCCCACGAGGGGCGCGTGGTGCACGGCCCTGAGTACGAGACGCTCTACTCGTTCGGCGGGCTCTGCATGGTCGAGCAGGCGGAAGACGTGCTGTACCTGCACGAGGAGTGTAACCGGCTGGGCATGGACACCATGAGCGCAGGCAACCTGGTGTCCCTGGCCATGCGGGCCACCTCGAGAGGTATTCGCGACGACGGGCCCGCGCCCGGCGACGCCACGGCGATCTCCGAACTCCTCGCCCACATCGCCGCCCAGGACACCGAACTCGGGGAGATCCTCTCCCGCGGCATCCGGGGCGCGGCGGCGGCGTTCGGCATGGAAGACGAGGCCATCCACGTCAAGGGTATGGAGCCGGCCGGCTACGACCCGCGGTCGCTGCGCGGCATGGCGCTCGCCTACGCCACCAGCCCCCGCGGCGCCTGCCACATGCGCTCCACCTTCTACAAGCCCATCCTCGCGGGCATGGTCAAGGACACAGACGCCGCCGGCACGGTCGAGGTCTTCGTAGATTTCGAAGACCGTATGTTCCTGTACGACTGCTTGATCATGTGCCGCTTCTACCGCGATTTCATGACCTGGGACGACCTGGCCGTGCTCGCCTCGGAGTTGCACGGTGCTCCGGTCGACGTACCGACCATCCAGCAGCTGGCCGGCGACCTGCTCACCCGCGTGCGGCGCCTGAACTTCGCCATGGGGCTCACCGCCGCCGACGACACCATCCCCAAGCGGTTCCTCACGGAGGGCATCGACGACAAGCCGCCGATCGGGGAGAAGGAGTTCCACGACCTCCTCGACGCCTACTTCGTGCGGCGCGGGTGGCCGGAAGGAGTACCTCCGGCGGCCTGATCACACCCAACCGATCCAACGGCGCGACACCAGGCGACATCGCGAGGCCTCGGGCTCCTAGCCCGAAGCCTCGCGCCGCTTCTCCACGTACGCCTCGACCATGTCGCCCAGAACGACGAACGCAGCGTCAGGGTCGAAGCGATCCGGATCGAGCAGCGACTGAAGCGCGATGCCGTCGACCACGGCGGTGAGAAGCGCTCCCAGGCCCGCGGCGTGCCGGTCGTGGCCTTCGGCGCCCGGGAGGCACGCCTCGATGTTGAGCCCGCGATACCATTCGTAGAGATCGGCGATGCGAGGTCGGAGCCTCTTCGATCCGAGGATATGTGGCACGAGGCTGAACAGCGCGAAGAACGACTCGGTGTCGGCGGCGACACGGCCCAGGCCATCCGCCCACGCGTGGATGCGTTTCGGCCCCGGCTGGAGCGCGCGCATCTCGGCGTTCGCGGCCACCTGGTTATCCCTGATCAGCGAATCGACCAGGGCGGCGAGAAGCCCGTCCTTGTCGCCGAAGTAGTAGCGCACCATGGCCTTATTCTCTCCAGCTTCCCGAGCGATGGCTTCGAGGGAGAGTGCCTTGAAACCCTCGGCGACGAGAAGCCTGCGCGCCGCCTCCACAAGGGCGCGAGCCACGGGCGGCATGGCGGCGAGAGGTACGTCGGCCGGCAACGGCAGGGGTGGCGGCGGAGTCACCGGGGGCATCTCGATCTGATCGTCGGAAGTCTCGCCCATGAAACCCCATTCGGTGTGTCTTTGCGCCGATTGCGCAACATGCCTGCTTCCTGATAGGTTAGCAGAGGCCGCATTGTCTATCCAGATAGATAATGCGATTACGCACAAGGGGTGGGGACTCTTGGGAACACCGGCTCGCCGCCCCTAGGCCTCAAGGAGGAGGAGACATGCCGTGAAACCCTGGTTGAAGAGTATGAAGAAGACCACGATCCGACGGGCGTTCCTCGCCTACTTCGTCTTCATGTTCGCCTGGCTCGTGGTGCCGCCGATGTTCGAGGTGATCAATCGCGTCGAGCCGTGGGTGGTCGGGATGCCCTTCGTGGTGTTCATGATCGCCGCTATCTCGTTCCTGGTCTGCCTGGGCCTCGTTCTCCTGTTCGAAATCGAGCGGATGAGAGGGGAACTGCAATGACATCGTGGTGGCCTCTTATCATCACCCTCGCCTACTTCGTCATCGTGTTCTTCGTGGTCCGGAAATGGGCCGCCCTCAAGCATGACAGCATGGAAGACTTCGCTGTAGCCGGCCGGCAGTTCAAGTGGTACATGATCATGTTCACCGTTCTGGCCACCTGGTTCGTGGGCGCCATCTATACGGCGTTCTTCAGCTACGGCGTGCTGTACGGCACGCTGGCCCAGTACGCCACCATCTACACGCTGGCCGGCCTGGTCGTGTACTACTACATCTCGCCCCGAATCTGGATCTGGGGCAAGGTCCACAACCTATACAACATGCCCGACTACATCGAGCTCCGGTACAGCGACAAGTGGCTGGGCGTCGTGTTCGCGCTGGCGGGACTGCTGATCGGAGCCCCGTGGCAGGTGATCGCCTTCAAGACTTTCGGGTACGCCTTCAACGAGGTCACCTACAACACGCTGCCGGTGTGGACGGTTGGCCCCTTCACCATCAGCGTCGGGATTCTGCTGATCGGCGCCTTCGTACTCTGGTACGTGGTGAGCGGCGGCATGAAGTCCGTGGTGATCACAGACTTCGTGCAGGGCGTCATCTCGGTGGTCATCGTGCTGGTGGGCGTGATCTTCGTGGCCCAGAAGCTCTTCGGCGGATTTGGTGAGATCTTCCGCGAGGTGGAGAGGGTCGCACCGGAACTCCTCGTGGTCGACGGCTCGACCTACTGGGCGGGCATCATCCTGGCCAGCGCCATCGGCGCCTACTGCTGGCTCGAGATCTTCAACCGCATCTTCATCGCCGAGAGCGTGCGCGAGCTCAAGCTGGTGGCTCGGGGTGCCCCCATCATCGCCACCACGGTGAGCTTCCTGCTCTTCGCCCTCGCCATGGGCGGCATCTACTACAAGGGCGGCATCACCGACACCGCAGGCGCGGAGTCGGCTTTCCTCGTGTTCTTCAGCGACGCAGGCGGGCCCATGCTCCTGGCCTTCGCGGCCATCGTGATCGTGGCGGCCGAGATGTCCTCCGTGGACTCCCAGCTCACCGCACTCGGCGTCGTGATCGGCAAGAACGTAGTCGAGAAGATCCGCAACCGCGCCTACTCCGCGAAAGCGTTGCTCGGTATCAGCCGGTGGTCGATCATCGTCTGGTCGGTTGTCGCCATGTTCCTCGCCATGGGCGACCTGCCCCTGCTCATCACCATCGCCATCAAGACCTACGAGCTGCTCACCAGTCTCTTCCCGGCCATCATCATTGGGGCCTTCTGGAAGCGGGCGAACCGGATCTCGGTATGGGCCGGTATCGTGGTGGGCTTCACCGTGTCGATCTGGATGAGCTACACCCCCGACTTCATCGCCGGTCTGCCCGGCTATCTGGGTGGATGGCCCGCGGGCATGTACGGCTTCGCGGCCAACCTGATCGTGTTCGTGATCCTCTCCTACGCCTTCGGTAAGCAGCCCCACGTAGATGCGCTGTTCGCAGAGGTGGACACCTACGAGGACGCCAACACCATACGGGACCGCGCCGCGGCGAACCCGGCCACCAGCATGGCCGAATAGCCGGACGCTTCGGCAGCACAGCGTCAGGGCCGGGCGCAGGCGCCCGGCCCTGACGGCCGATCTCCTCGATCGAAGACATCCTGGGAGCAGCATGCACTACACCTCATCCACATCTGCGAACGTCGGAGGTGCCTTCGACCTAGCCGTCATCGGTGGCGTCCTCATCGACCCGCTGGCCGGTCTTCCACACACGCTACGGCACCATCGGCATAGCCATCTGCTGGGATGAGTGGTTCCCGGAAGCATCGCGCATCCTGGGCCTGAAGGGCGCCCAGATCATCTTCTACCCTTCCGCCATCGGCTCGGAGCCCGACCACCCGGAGCTCTCCACTCGCGAGGCCTGGAAGACGGTGATCCGCAGTCACGGCATCGCGAACGGGCTGTTCGTGGCCGCGGTCAACCGAGTCGGCACGGAGGACGACATGTCCTTCTACGGTGGCAGCTTCATCGGCGGGCCGCTCGGAGAGGTGCGTGCCGAGGCGTCCGGCGACCCGACACCTACGGGGAGATCTTGCGCACCATCGGGACACCGCCGGCCAGGCACCCAGGGCCGACGACCGGCTGAGATCGCGGAAGCGACTGCAGCTTCGGAAGCGATCGG
>Ga0180009_10000651_pt1 | contig 46261 bp, 48 predicted proteins | sample OS_PC_MetaG_FD_123537 | JGI IMG/M metagenome (GOLD analysis project Ga0180009, IMG submission 123537) | Groundwater microbial communities from the Aspo Hard Rock Laboratory (HRL) deep subsurface site, Sweden - OS_PC_MetaG | ecosystem: Environmental > Aquatic > Deep subsurface > Groundwater...
AAATCCGAAAAGCAAGGAACATTTTTCTTTGGTGTTGCCGAGTGAAGCGAGGCGGTGGCGGGGCGTCCTCATTCGTGGGGGTTTTCCGCAAAATGGGTTCTGACTTTTTTAAACAAACACCACAAGTCAATTTCTAACGGGGCAAGTTGCCGAGACGTGAGTTCGATTCTCACTAGGTCCACCGAGTCAAACTCGGTGTCACGTTTGACGTGACACCACTAACTTATGTATTACGTATATATACTTCATAGCAAAAAAGATAATAGATTATATATTGGTAGAACCGATAATCTAAAAAGAAGAATTGCAGAGCATAAAAGAGGTTCAGTTATATCAACCAAAAATCGTTTACCGATAGAACTCATTTTCTACGAAGCGTTTTTATCAAATAAAGATTCCACGACGAGAGAAAAATACCTGAAAAGTGGATTTGGGCGGCAACAACTAAAATTTTTGATTAAAGATATATTTGATAAACTTAGAATTAAATAATAAATAATCAATGGTACAATATTTTACCTCCGAGGGGATTAAAAAGCTTAAAGAGGAGCTTAATTATCTAAAGACCGTTAAGAACAAAGAAGCTACTGAACTTCTTAAATATGCGAGGTCTTTTGGTGACCTTAAAGAAAACGCTGGCTATGACGATGCAAAAGAAATGAAAGCCTCTTTGTATAAGAAGATTTCTGAATTAGAGGGAATAATTAACGAAGCGATAGTTTATGAAAAGAAAGAAACAAATAAAATCCAAATCGGCTGTCATATTTTAATCCAATTAGATGGAGAGGAAGAAAAGTTTCAAATTGTTTCTCCCGCTGAATCAGATGTTTTGAATAATAAAATATCTTATCACTCCCCGTTAGGACAAAAATTAATCGGCCAAGAAATAAACAAAGAGTTTTATTTCGAAACGAAAGAGAAAAAAATTAAAGTAAGGATTTTAAAGATAAGTTAAAATTTATATTATAAGAAAAAACAGTCTACCTCGGGCAGACTGTTTTATTATATCTTGGTGGAGAGGTGGGAGTAGCATAAGCAGGAACACCCTGCTATTGGTTATCGAATTTTTAAACTCTCAGCTTTTCTAAAAAAGTTTTTATTAAAAACCGAACTACTCCCACTAGCTCCCCATAAATTATTATGTAAAGTTGCTATACTATACATATTAATCCAAGAATAATTTTTGTCAACCTTTAATTATTGCTTTGAGTTTAAATTTTTGATATAAAAGGAATATATGCCCCGTTAGAAGTCTGATGTATCAAGACAGGCAATTTTAATGGGGCAAAATATTATTTTATTAAATAGTTGGATTAGAGATACAAGAAAAAGTTTACCTATAAATTTTTCTCTAAAGATTTCTAACGGGGTATGTTGTTTCTGAATAAAAAAGATTTAGTCATAATTATTTTTGTAATAGCCATTGTCCCTATTTTTTGGTTCGGAGTTTTTGTAGGAAAAAATGAAGTAATTTGTGAAGTTTGCCAGCCGACAGATATTAATTTTTCTCTTTTTTGGACCGCCTATCATCAATTAAAAGAAAAGTTCGTTGGGCCTGAAAAAATTACCGATGAAAACGTTCTCTACGGCGCTATTTCCGGGATGGCCCAAAGCTTAGAAGACCCCTATACTATATTTTTTAATCCAGAAGACGCCAAAAAATTTGAAGACGAACTGGCTGGATTTTTTGATGGAATCGGGATTGAAATCGGGATAAAAAAAGAACAGCTTACTGTCGTATCTCCATTGGAAGGAACTCCGGCTCAAAAAGCTGGCTTAAGGCCTGGAGATAAAATAACAAAAATAAATGGCAAAGATGCTTTAAGAATGACAACAGATGAAGCGGTAAATTTAATTAGAGGAGAAAAAGGAACTCAAGTAACTTTAACAATTTACAGAACAAGTTGGACAGATGCAAAAGATTTTAAAATTATTCGAGATACTATAAAAATTCCATCTTTGAAATGGGAGTTGGTTGAGGGGAATATCGCTAAATTAAGAATTTATCAATTTAGCCAAACTCTATCTAATGATTTTAATCAAGCGGCGCTTGAGATATTGAATAGTCCTGCAAAGAAAATAATTTTAGACCTCAGAAATAATCCCGGTGGTTATCTTGAAATTTCCCAAAATATAGCCGGGTGGTTTTTAGAAAAAGGCAAAATTGTTGTTATTGAAGATTTTGGCGCGAGCAAAGAACAAAAAATATATAAAGCTGAAGGAAACGCTAGCTTTCTTCAATATCCAATGGTTATATTGATTAACGAAGGTTCAGCCTCGGCTTCTGAAATTTTAGCAGGCGCTTTAAAAGATAATAGAGATATTAAATTAATAGGCGAGAAATCTTTTGGAAAAGGTTCTGTTCAAGAAGGAGTGAATTTAAAAGACAATTCTTTTCTTAAAATAACGGTTGCTAAGTGGCTAACACCAAATGGTATTTCTATTTCAGAAAAAGGGTTAGACCCAGATATAAAGGTTGCACTTACCGATGATGACTATGAGAACGAAAAAGACCCGCAATTAGATAAAGCTATTGAAATTTTAAAAGTAATGCATTAAAATATAAGAAACATTTAATTTAATCCTACGAATTACGAATTTCCTCGAATTACGAATATATTATTCGTATCCGAAGCCGAAAATTCGTAAATTCGTACAGCGGCTTCGGTATGAAAGTCATCCTTCTCCAAGATATTGAAAAATTAGGAAAGAAATATGACATTAAAGAGATTAAAGACGGCTATGCCAGAAATTTTTTAATTCCCGGCAATTTAGTAAAATTAGCAACTAAGGAAAATTTAAATTGGCTTAATAACCAAAGAAAAAAAGAAGAAGAACAGGCTGCGGAAGAGTTAAAAAAAGTGCAAGAATCAGCTTCAACCCTTGACGGCACGGAAATAAATATTTCAGTCAAAGTAGGTGGAGATGAACAGCTTTTTGAATCAATCAACGAACAAAAAATAGTAGAGAAATTAAAAGAAGCTGGTTTTAAAATTAAGAAAAACCAAATTAAGTTAGAAAAACCAATTAAAGAATTAGGAGAATTTCCTATAAAAATAATCTTAGACCATAATTTGGAAGCAGAAATCACAATTGTTGTAACTGCAGAAAAAGAAAGTCAATAAACTTTCGCCACGGTAAAGTCTCCGTGGCTTTTTTCTTATCCCAGTAATACAACCTCCAGTATTCTTGGTTAAAATGTCCAAATCAAGGATAAAGGAAGGTTTACTGGGATAAATAATTTTAGTTTAACCACGAGAAAACAAATCAAGAATCAAACAGGTTTGGATTCTGGGGGTTGATATACTGGGTATGCCAAAATATATATTCGTCGGAGGCGGAGTAATGTCTGGCATCGGTAAGGGTGTAGCCACTGCCTCTATAGGAAGAATTTTAAAGAGCAAAGGGTTTCGGGTAACCGCAATTAAAATTGATCCATATATCAATGTTGATGCCGGCACAATGAATCCTGTTGAACACGGAGAAGTTTTTGTGACAGAAGATGGCGTAGAATGCGACCAAGATATTGGAAACTATGAAAGATTTTTAGACGAGAATATCTTTACCGACAATTATATGACCACTGGCCGCGTTTATCAATCAGTGATTAATCGCGAAAGAAACTTAGAGTATAATGGAAAATGCGTTGAAGTTGTGCCAGACATCCCAAATGAAGTAATCTCAAGGATTAAAAAGGCCGGCAAAAAAGTCAAGGCTGATTTTGTTTTAATTGAAATTGGAGGAACAGTCGGAGAATATCAAAATTTGTTGTTTTTAGAAGCAGTTAGAATGTTGAAGCTTCAATATCCAAAAGATATTCTTTTCGTATTAGTAAGCTACCTGCCTGTGCCGAAATTATTAGGGGAAATGAAAACAAAACCAACCCAATATGCAGTAAGGACATTAAATTCGGCTGGAATTCAGCCAGATATTATTCTTGCCAGAGCCTCAGTCCCACTAGACGAGCCAAGAAAAAGAAAAATTTCTAATTTCTGCAATGTTCTATTAGAAGATGTCATTTCAGCGCCAGATATTAAATCAATATATGAGGTGCCAATAAATTTTGAAAAAGAAAATTTAGGAAATAGAATTTTAAGGAAATTCGGTTTAAAATCAAAACCGTCGGATTTAAAAGAGTGGGGGAGTCTTGTAAAAACTATTAAAAATACAAAAAAGAAAGTTAAAATTGGAATCGTCGGCAAATACTTTGAAACTGGTAAATTTACCTTAATGGATTCCTATATATCAATAATCGAAGCAGTAAAACATGCCACTTACAGTTTTGGAGCTAAGCCGGAAATTACCTGGTTGTCTGCTGAAAAATATGAAAAAGATGCAAAAACAGTAAAAGAGTTAAAGAGTTTTAACGGCATTATTGTCCCCGGCGGTTTTGGCAATAGAGGGATAGAGGGAAAGATAAAAGCCATTGAGTTTTGCAGAAAACAAAAAATTCCATTTCTTGGTCTTTGTTTGGGAATGCAATTAGCTACAATAGAATTCGCCAGGCATGTTTGCGGAATTAAAAACGCTTCTTCCAGAGAGTTTTCAAAAACTTGCGATCCTATAATTGACGTTATGCCAGAACAAAAAGTTTTATTAAAAGAAAAGAAATACGGTGGAACAATGAGGCTTGGCGCTTATGATTGTGAGATAAAATCTAAAACAAAAAGCTTTGAAGCGTATAGAAAGAATATGATTTCCGAACGACACAGACACAGATACGAATTAAATAATGATTACCGAGAAATATTAGAAAAAAAAGGATTGACCATGTCTGGCATCAATCCTCAGAAAGATTTAGTTGAAATTATTGAATTATCCAATCATCCATTTTTTATGGCTACTCAATTCCATCCTGAATTTAAATCTCGTCCATTAAGGCCGCACCCTTTATTTAAAGCTTTTATTAAAGCGAGTTTGAAATAAACCTATTCTACATTAACAACACTTACTATCTTTCTAGTATTGTTAAAGTTTTTCTTAGTTTTTTCAGTAAACTTAACAACGCCATCCTTCATTGCATAAAGGGTGTCATCGCTACCTATTTTAACGTTTTTACCTGGAAGAAATTTAACTCCTCGTTGACGAATAATAATCATGCCAGTTTTTATTTTTTCTCCAGCATAGATTTTAACTCCTAACCTTTGAGCGTTTGATTCTCTTCCTAGCCTTGAGGAACCTGCCGATTTACTAGTTGCCATAATACTTTTGCTTCGCAAAAGAAACTCTAAATTCTAATATCTAAATTCTAAACACGTTTGTATTTTAGGATTTAGAATTTGGGATTTATTTAGGATTTAGGGTTTAGTGCTTAGGATTTAATAAAGTTAATAAAGTTATGTTATCAAATATAACCGAATTTGTCAAAAAATATCAAAAAGACATAATACTTATTATTATTATTGTTTTGTTATTTTTATTCTCTTTTGCCGCCGGTTTTATAACAGCAAAATACCAAAACAAAGAACCGATCCAATTTATAGAAAACTAAAATGAAAATAGCAATCATCGGAGCAGGAATATCCGGCCTGTATCTTGGCTGGAAATTAGCAAAAAAAGGTCACGATGTGACCATTTTTGAAAAAAACACCGCTATTGGGAACAAAGTGTGTTCGGGTCTTTTTTCAGAAAGAATTTTGGACTTCGTCCCAAAATCTAAAAACTTGGTTGAAAACGAAATTAATTCTGTTCTTATAAGCTTTCCTAAAAAGCAAGTAAAAGTTATTTTCTCAAAAAGATTTTTAATAATGGACCACTCAAAATTAGATATTTTACTCGCTGATATAGCGCGCTCTGTCGGAGCAAAGATAATTTTAAATCATAAAGTTTCAGAAATTCCTGAAGGTTTTGATAGAATAATCGGGTGTGATGGCGCAGAGTCACATATAAGAAAGACTCTAAAGGGAAAAGAGCCAAATTTGCGTTTAGGAATTCAGGGATTTGTTAGCCCCCACACCATAACGAGGGAAAGTTTTGTTGACGACAAAACCAATCAAGGGAGTGATTCCTCGTTTGGTGTGGGGGTAAAAGATAATATCGTTGAAGCCTGGCCATGTAAAAATGGTTTTTTATGGAAAATTTCTAGGAAAAACAGCACAGAATACGGTGTAATTACAGATTTAGACAAAGCCCATAGAGCTTTTTCTAATTTTATAAAAGAAAATAATATTCCTATTAAAGAAGTTAAAGCAAAAATCATCTCGCAGGGTCTTATTATTCCTAAAAATAATAAAATTACTCTTTGCGGAGATGCGGCTGGGATAACCAAACCTTGGTCGGGTGGGGGAGTGATATGGGGATTTAGGGCAGCCGATATTTTATTAGAAAATTTCCCTGATTTTAAAAAATACAGAAGAAAAGCCAATTGTTTTTTTATAAAGAAAATTTTAATTTCAAAAATAGCTATTAAAATAGTTTATTTCCTAGGATTTAACATCCCTTGGCTTCTGCCAAAAAACAACAAAATAGAATCCGACTTTTTGTTTTAAGTAAAAAAACCAAATTAAAATTCAACGAATTGACATAATCTAGAAAAATATGTTATTGTATTGGAGTTGGACATTGAAAACAATAAACAGAAAAATCTATTGCAGATCTTTTAGAAACTCTTAATGAAATGAAAGAAATAGTCGGATCCCGAGAAAAAAAGTATACCGCCAATGACTTAACCACAGCGATTAATGGTTTATTGAATAGGTTCCTTTATTTGCGAAATAAAAGGAATCTTACTAATATAACTAATGAAACTATTAATACTTTGGCTAGAGAAGACAAAGAAATACAAACGCTGATGGCGTGTATTACTAAGTCTTCTGGGTTGCGTGAAAAAGTTTTACAGTTTATCAAAGTAAGGATGCGAAAGACAGCTAAAGATATGGACGAGATAAACTTAGCAGACACAGTTTCAAACACAGACGCAAACAAAATATTTGAAGACCTAGCCATTGCAGAATCCAAAGAACCTACCACAAAAGAAGCAACGCCAGAACCGCAAACAACAAAATTTGCAGTCCAAAGCACTCCTGAAAAAACATTACACGAAAAGATACTTAATTTCTTTTCAAAAATCTTTAGGAGAAAATAACTACTTATAATTATAAGAAAAAACCGTTAAATATATTTAACGGTTTTTTTTATTCCTTTAAATTCTTACCGCTATGAAATTGGCGGTAGATTGCAATTACTCTTTAAGGGGATGATAACGTCTTAGAGATTTTTCGGCATAACGATCAGATGCATGAACATATCTAGTTGTAGTCTCTAATGATTCGTGGCCAAGCAATATTTGTATGGCAGCTGGGTTTGCGCCACTTTCTGCTAAATATGTAGCAAAAGCATGACGAATTGAATGGCAGGATAAAGGAAGATTGATCCCTAATAATTCCCGGTATTTTTTCACTTTTCCTTGTAAATAATTTGCGGATATATGATGGTCTTTGTTCGCCATATTTTTACCTCTATTGGGCACAAATAAATACTGCGAATCGTCTAAACCTCTTACTTCAAGATAATATTTTATGTATCGTTCAGCTCTCTTTGTAAGATAGGCGAATCTTTCTTTTCTGCCCTTACCTCGGATAAATACACTGCCACTTTTATCAATCTGTTCTTTTTTTAAACTTAATAACTCTGAAATACGCATCCCTGTAGAAAACAAAACTTCTAGCATAGCTCTATTGCGGACTGCCACTGCTTTATCTTTTTCAAACTTACTTGGCGATTCAATAAGAGCTATAATCTCTACAAGTTCGGAAATCCGAGGATGTTTTTTCGTGGTTTTCACCAACTCAATGCTGGTTGGAGTGATAGGTGAGTTATAATCCATTTTAATTAAAAATTTCAGGTATGACCTAAGGGCAGATAACATTCTATTTATTGAGAAAGTGTTTAATTTCTTTATGGTTTTCTTTTTTTTTGCCGTTTGTCTGTCCTGCGATATTAAATATGCCTTATAATTTAAAATAGTTTTTTTATCGGTTTTCGTAAATTCAACATTAATGTCATTTAAAAAATCTTCAAAAACTTCTAAATCTCTTTCATAGCTATAGACGGTTTCATCAGAATAATTATTTGATTTTAAATTGAGCAGATAATCGTCGAGTTGGGGTAATGATATTTTCATTTTATGTTTCAAATTTAATTATAATATCGTCGTTAGGAATTAAAAAGAAAACGCAATTTTTCATTGTCATTAAATTGTACCAAACCTTAAATAAAGATACTGTGCCAACTTCAACATAGATGGGCTTACCTATATTAGGGAAATATCCTAAATCGGCTCGTCCATAATTCGTTATAGGCTCAACCACAATATTCTTCTTTTGTATAAAAATGTGAAAATTATTAGCCATTAATGTCATCATCTTTTTATGCCAATCTGCGCCATGACGACCCGAAATATTATTAGCGCTCACTATTAGGTGTTTATTCTGGAAAAAATCACTTAAAGAAGACTCTGATGCTTTTATTCTTCCGGAAATAATTAAAATAGCTATCTTCCTAGAAATACAATTCTCGCATTTTATTAAGGTTGCTAAAAATGCCTCACTTTTATATGAATCCGGTAAAAGAGAAATATTTTTATTTAACCAAAGTATCTTTTCATCAATTTTGTTTTCTGCTTCTATCCAACTAATATTTTTTATTTCAACTTTCTCATTCCAAACGCTTAAAATCTTGGCGGAACGCAATGCTTCCGGTGTTAAAGTTTTAGGTAAACCCGCAACTTCAGAATAATGTTTAACTATTCTTTCAATAGACCGTGGAGTTAATCGTCGATCAGCTCTTTTTTTCCCACTATAATTAATAAATAACGCCTCTATATCATCAACTCTTTCTTTAAGATATTTATTAAGGCAAGGATGTATATCTTCAGGCAATTCATTTAAACAATCTTTATTTAAATTACATATTCGACGAACTTTAAAACCAGTTGAAATAATTATACTTAAAATAACTCGGTCTCTTAATCCGATTACGTTATTAGTGGCTGGAGCATCTAATATTAAATCAACACTCCTACTATCTAAACATATGCCGTTTTTAAGGCATTTATTGACCTTAGGGAGGGTTATTCTGCTTGGGACGAGGGAAACTATACTCTTAACCCCAAAATAACCCAAAAGAGCCCTTAAGGCGATTAAGTAATAGTGTTGGGTATTAGGACTAAGGGATCCTCCCGTCTTACGGTTAAGAGTAGGGGAGAGTAGATGTTTTTTATAATCTACAATATGTTTTTCCTGTAATTCGTGCGGAAATAAATTTTCCAAATTTTCACTACGCAACCAACCAAAAAACTTTTTAAGATATCCTTTATAGTTTTCTTGAGTTGCGAGAGTAAGACCCTCGACACGACAATATTCGATAAAATTAGAAAGGCTCTCAATTATCGTCTTATTAGCTTTATACATATATAAACTGAGTGTAAGAGTTATTATACGCACTTTACTATATCTATCATAACTCCTCTAAAACCAGTGTCAAGTACCTTCCCCCACGAGATAGGGTTTGGGGTATAGGGGTTAGGGTTTAGATAATCCTCCTAAGTTTTTATTTAAAAAAACTTAGGCGGACAAGTAAAAAAATAAAAATTAATTCTTTTAATTCTTAATTCTAAACCCTACACCCTAAACCCTAAAACCTAAAACAAGCCCCTCCCCTAGTCTCACTTACCTATCAAACTTAAAAACAGCAAAAAAAGACCTGTTTGGGGCCTTTTTAATAAATGAAGAGGCGGCCTTCAGTATTACCCCATAAGGTAAACCTTAGAACCGCCCCATTGTCTGATGATATCGCCGACATACAACGTAATATTACATTGTCCCAAAACAATGCTTATTATCCACGTTATGTCGTACACCATCAGCATATTGTAAAACAATTGAAAGATAGTTTTCACCTTCACACACTCTTTGTATTTAGATATGAACCTTTTCCAAACAACTTACGTTGTTTTGTGTGATCACCGCTCAAAATTAAATTTGTCTTTAATTTAAGTCCGGATCCAGGTCGGTGAAACTTTTCTGAAGAACGGCTCGCTAGTTCTTCTTCTTTCAATTGTTATTTTTCAATGTTCTTTATACTATCAATATTATACTACACGACATAAAAGCTTGTCAAGCCCTACTGCGATGGTTGACCAAGAACACCATTAATAAGTCCTGAAATGTAATTCTTAACTTTTTGCCAAACAGTTAATGTAACTTCTTTTGTCTGCTCCTTTATTTCTTCTTTGGCAATGTTCTGTCTTTTTTCAATCTCTGTAGTAACCTTCCTTAAAATATTCTTATTCCAATAGTCTTGGCATTTTTGCCAAATAAGGCTCCCCCATTCTATCACTTTTGTTCCTAAGGACTGAAAATATGCCTGCTGCCCTAAGATTATAATCGCGAATACTAAAACAATCAGAATAATATATTTTATCATTTTAGTTGTTTTGCTTTAATAATTCTTTCTAAGGTTTTCTCCCTGCCTAAAATCTCTGCTATTTCAAAAGGACCAGCAGAATACTCTTTTCCAGTCAAAGCTACTCTTAACGGCCACAAGAGATACCCTCTATTGGGTAATTGTTCTGCTTCTAATAACAAAACGTTCTGTATATTCTTTAGATCCCAATTTTTCTCTTTTATTTGCGATAGCGCATTCTCTAATTTATTAAGCGATTCTAATATATCTTTATCAGACATCTCCTGCCATTTTAAAAGTTCTTTTGGATAAATTATTTCTTTCTTGAAAAAGAAATCCATTGATCCTGGTATTTCAGAAAGTTTTTTGAGTCTTGTCTGATGAAGGCTGACTATCTTTTCTATTTCTTCAAAAGATATTTGTTCTTTGGTTTCACAGATATCGTAATGTTTTAATATTTTCTCCTTACCTCCGTCAGCTTCAATCAACTTACTTTCTATTAAATAAGGCAGAGCTAATTCTGTTAATTGGGCTAAAGATTTCTGACGGATGTAAAAGCCGTTTAAGAAATCCAATCTTTTTTGATTAAAGATAGCTCCTCCTTTTTGAACGTTTTCTAATTTAAATTCTTTTACCAGTTGGGCTAAAGAAAAAAATTCTCTTTCAGTGCCGGGGTTCCAGCCTAAAAATGCCAAAAAATTAATCAAAGCCTCGGGTAAATACCCTGCTTTTTTATATTCCATCGCTGAAACCGCTCCATACCTTTTGCTTAATTTACTTCTATCTGGAGCCAATATTAAAGGTATGTGGCCGTAAATTGGTCTCTTAAATCCTAAAGCCTCCTGAATTAAAATCTGCTTTGGAGTATTTGAAATATGCTCTTCTCCGCGAATAACATGAGTTATTTTCATTTCTTCGTCATCAATAACTCCAGCTAAGTAAAACAAAGGGCTATCTAGGGATTTAGCAATGACTATGTCCCCTATTAGTCCAGAATCCATCTCAATTCTTCCGCGAGCAATATCTTCAAAAACAACTTTTTTTTCTGGAATTCTTAAACGAATAACAGATTTTTTATTTTCTTTTAAGTTTTTTTCAATTTCGATTTTTGATAAACTAAGGCACTTGCCATCATATTTTGGCATCACTCCCCTAGCCGTCTGATCCTGACGTTTAGCTTCCAGCTCCTCTTCGCTACAAAAACAATAATAAGCCTTGCTTTCTTTCAAAAGCTGTTCTAAATATTTTTTATAAATATTTCTTTTTTCCATTTGACGATAAGGGCCATAATCCCCTCCTATGTCCGGCCCCTCCGTCCATTTAATCCCTAGCCATTTTAAACTCTCAAAAATTTCTTCCTCATATTCTTTCTTTGACCTTTCAACATCAGTATCTTCTATCCTTAAAACAAAAGCTCCGTTATTTTGTTTAGTAAATAAGTAATTAAAAAGAGCGGTTCTAACTCCGCCGATATGCAAATGCCCGGTCGGCGAAGGAGCAAATCTGGTTCTAATTTTAGTTGTCTCTTTTATTTTTTTAGGCATAATAACCCGAAATTTTTAATCAATTTTTAAATTTTAAATTTCTAAACTGTTAAGCGAGGAAAGTAATTTCTTTTACGATTCGGAGCGAATTGGATTGGTGTCGCCTTAGGCGACCAATTCGTGAGTAGTAGCGAATTTTTCGCTGGAAAAAATTCGCGTGTAAAAGAAATTACTTTCCGAGCGTCACTCTAACATCAGATACTCTAAAATAGTTCTGGCAATTGTTTTAGCCGCATAAGGTTTTGAAAATCTTAAAGCTTCTTCTTTCATTTTATCTAACTTTTTTTGATGCATTAATAAATAATGGAGTTTTTCTAAAAAGAAGTTTTCGGTTAAATTATCTTGCTCCATAACTAAAGCTGCTCCTGTTTCTGCATATGAATAAGCATTTCTTGCCTGATGATTCCCGGCAGCCGAAGGTAAAGGAACTAAAATGCTTGGAATTCCTATAGCTGCAATTTCAAATATACTCCCTGAGCCTGCCCTTGAAATAATAAAATCGGCTGCCCGATATGCATTTTTTAATTTTTCTTCATCCAAAAAAGCATAAGGATGATAATACGGCTCCAAATCTTTATTTATTATCGCCTGCGCCTCTGCCTGCACTTGTTTCAAATTATTCGGTCCGCAAAGATGAATTACTTCAAACTCTTGCAAAAGCGAATTTAGAATCCTTAAAACAAAATCATTAATAAATTCAGCGCCCTGTGAACCTCCTGAAAAGAAAATCACTGGCTTTTGAAGCGTCAAATTAAACATTTCTATCGCCTTTTCTTTATTTCCGTTTAATATTTCTGACCTAACGGGATTGCCGACTAAAATTGTTTTATCTAAATCAAAGTATTCTGTTTTTGGGAAGGAAATAAAAATTTTCCTTGCCCATTTGCTCGTCATTTTATTAGACAAACCGGGGATAATATCTGATTCGTGTATAAATATTGGAATTCTAAAAATCTTTGCGCAAAATGTCACCAAGATAGACCCTGAACCGCCTTTACTGAAAACAATCTGGGGCTTTATTTTTATGATATAAAAAAACGATTGGATAATTCCCAAAGGAATTTTAAAAAGCGCATCTATGATGTTTTGAAAAGAAAAATACCTTCTGATTTTACCAGATGAAATCGTTTTAACTATTACATCTTCTTGCGATAGTAAAATTGAACCAAACTCATCTTCGGGACCAATGTAAAAAAATTCCAAATCTTTCTTGGGATACAATTTTCTCGTTTCTCTTATAACGGCAATTAAAGGATAAACGTGACCACCGGTGCCACCGCCAGTAAATAGTATTCTCATATTATATTAAAACTCTAAATTCTAATTTCTAAATCCTAAATAAATTCAAATATTCAAAATTCTAAACCGGTTTTATGCTTTGAATTTATAATTTTGATATTATTTAGAGTTTAGGATTTGGGATTTAGTATTTTGTATGCCTCGCGATATTTAAGAGCAAACCGACCCCAATTAGTTCTGAAATTATATGTGAACCGCCATAGCTTATAAAAGGCAAAGGGATGCCGGTTAAAGGAAAAATTCCTATCATTGAGCTTATATTAACAAATCCCTGAAGAAGTATCCAGAATGTAATGCCTAAAGCAACTAATTGCCCGAATTTATCATCAGTGTGCTTGGCAATAGCTAAACCTGCCCACAAAAACATTATAAAAAGAGCGATTAGAATAAGACAACCTACAAACCCCGTTTCTTCGGCAAACACAGCAAAGGTTGAATCTGACATTGATTGGGGCAGAAAACCGCTCTGGCTAGACATTCCTAGTCCTATGCCGCTCAAACCGCCGGAGCCAACTGCGATCAGGGCTTGCTTGGATTGAAACCCCGCCCCCAATGGATCGGTCTCTGGGTTTAAAAAAGTAGTAAGACGAGAAAGCCGATAAGGTTCAAATTTAACCAATATGAATAAGGATAGAATCGCTATAAGAATAATCAAAGCAATGTGCCATTTAGGCATACTAGAAACAAAATAAATTGCCACCATTGTTAATCCTATTATCCCTAAAGTGCTAATATCCGGCTGACAAATGAAAATAACAGAAATTATTGCTAAAAAAAACAAAAATGGCAAAAAAACTTCTTTAAGGTTATGGAAAGCTTTTTTGCTTTTTAATATCCCTATGCCTCGAGCTTGATAATTTAATTTATTTCTTAATAAACTACTTAGATACAAGATAGCGGTTATTTTTAAAAATTCTGATGGCTGTATAACAATACCGCCTATCTTTAACCACCTACTAGCTCCCCAAAAATTCAAACCGAGGAGTGGTAAAAAAATTAAAACAAGGGCTATCAAATTTAACAAAAGCAAGATTGGCGACACTTTTCTTATAAAAGTTAATGGTATTAAAAAGGCGATTAAACCTAAAATAAAGCCCGGTAAAATCCCATAAACCAATTGGTGTATCCAATAATAATTAGTTGTTCCAAATCTTTTTATAGAAGAAGGCGCCGAGATCGTAGCTAAAAATGATATTCCCAAAATTAAAACTAGTATAACGATAAATAGCAGGAAATAATCTAAGTGCTTTATTCTCATTTTAATTTCTTAACAGCTTTAATAAACTGCTCTCCTCTATCAAATTCGTTTTTAAAAAGATTAAACCCCGTTAGAGGTTTGAGGGCTTTGTCTTCCTTCTTTGTCTTTCTCTTTATAACCCCTAACGGGGTAAAGCTAGCTGCAGCTGGAGAAAGCAAAATAATATCTTTGTTTTGAATACCTAAAGATGCTTCTTTAACCGCCCCTACCATTGATTCAACAGAAATAACTTTAAAGTTAGGCTTTATGTTAAATAATTCTCTTTTTATTTTCTCCGAAGCTGTCCCAGGCAAAAGAACAAGTTTTTCCACCTTCCCTATAATTTCTTTAGCTAATTCTTTGTATTCTAATTTTTTGTCCTGACCGCCAGCAATAAGAATTATTCTTGATTGAGAGTCTTCCCCTTTAATAGTTTTTAGCGCCTGAATTACTGCCTCTGGCATAGTAGCTGTAGTATCATTAATATATTTTACGCCATTAATTTGGGCTATTACTTGTTGGCGGTTAGAAACACCTCCAAACTTAGAAACAACTTTTTTGATGTTTTTATTTGGAATTTTTAAAATCTTTGCTACGGTTACTGCCCCTAAAATATTAGAGATATTATGCTCGCCGGGCAGTTTGATTTCTTCAATATTGAAAATCGGCTCTGTTTCATTGGCAAAGAAAACATTGTTGTCTTCTATAAAACAGCCGGGATTTTTCTTATCTCTTTTTAAATAGAAATTATTTGAAAAGAAATAAATATTAGAATTAGCATCTTTTTCAAAGTTTCTAACTTGAGGATTGTCGTAGTTTAAGATTAAAAAGTCGGTTGGTTTTTGATATTTAAAGATTGGTTTTTTTGATTCAATATATTCTTCGTAAGAACCATAACGATCCAAGTGATCGGGGTAAATCGCAGTGATTACGGCTATTTGTGGGCTCTTTTTTAAATCTTCTAGCTCAAAATTAGACAATTCTAAAACTACTTTACTCTTTTCATTTATCTTATCTAAAAATTCCAATGGCGAAACACCGATATTACCAGCTAGAATAGTATTTCTTGACTTGCTTTTTAAAATTTCGTAAATAAGGGTTGCAGTTGTTGATTTACCTTTAGTGCCTGTTACTCCAATAGCGAATGCCCTAGAGAGTTCAAAAAAGATATTAATATCGGTTGTTATGGAAACTTTATTATTTCTAGCAATTTCTAAATACCGCGAACTTTGAGGAACAGCCGGGTTTTTAATTATTAAATCAGTATTAATAAAATCTTCTTCCTTATGCTCCCCTAACCGGTATTTGATATTAAATTTCCTAAGTTTTTTTAATGATTTTTCTAATTGTTCTTTGGTTTTTAAATCAGTAACCAAAACTTCCGCTCCTTGATCATAAAAGAATTTTGCAACACCCGCTCCCCCACCATGCAAACCCAGTCCCATTATGGTGACTCGCTTATTTTTGAATAAATTTTTCATAATAGCGATACTAATTTACGAATATCATACCAATGATACTAATAACTTGTGGTGAATTTATTGAACTATTCGTATAATTGGTATGCGAATTAGTATTATTGGTATTGCGTTAATTTAAAACGGGTCTTTAATGATTGGTTTAATTCTTTTATTAAAACAAAGATGACTTATTTTTCCTAGATTATATGGCTCATCGCTAAAGAAAAACTTGTGCTTGCTTCCCTTTTTTATTTTGTTTTTAACCTCCGGCCTATTTTCAAGAAACTCCTTCAATTTTTTTGCTAAACTTTCTGCCGGGTTAATAATCTTAACCTTCTTACCTATAACCTCAGCTATAGCTTCCTTTAATAGCGGGTAATGAGTACAACCTAAAATTAAAGTATCAATATTTTTCTCTTTTAATGGCAATAAATATTTCTTAATAATTTCTTTCGTTACTTTTTCATCAATCCAACCTTCTTCCACCAAAGGAACAAATAACGGACAGGCCGTAGAAAAGAATTTCAAATCGCTGTCTAATTTAATAAGTTTTTTCTTGTAAGCGCCGCTTTTAATAGTACCCGGAGTCCCAATAATGCCAATCTTTTTATTTCTCGTAGTTTTTATAGCCTCTTTTACCGCAGGCGAAATCATTTCAAAAATTGGGATATTCTTAAACTCTTTTTTTAAAGAGTCGGAAGCCCACGCTGAAGAAGTATTGCAAGCAACGACAATAATTTTAACTCCTTTTTTCAAAAGCCACCTTGTTATCTTTTTTGAATATCTAATAACAAAATTAGCACCCTTGGTGCCGTAAGGAAGCCTGGCAGTATCACCAAAATATGTTATCTGGTAGTCGGACAAATATTTGAAAATCTCTTTTACAACTGTAAGTCCGCCGACGCCAGAATCAAAAATTCCTATCATAAAATTAGTATATCAAAATTTTATATTTTTGGAAATAAAAAAGACAGATGATAAAATTTCTGTCTTTTTTCATTTTCAATTCTCTATTTTTTCTACCCTCTTTTTAATCTGATAAAAATGCTTCTGATGGTAAATCCCACCGCAAACACGATAAAAAACATCAACCACTGGCTGGGATGATGTTTGGCCGAAGAATCTTCAGTAGGGATAGTCAGTCGTCCGTCTCGAGGAGCTTTCTTCAACCAATTAATCAATGCTCCGTGAGAAAATCCAAAATATCTCGCAGCCCTTATGATCGACCATCCTTTTCTTACTAGGCTTACTGCCTTCATTCTAACCCGAGGCAGATTAGGGTTTTTAGAATATGCCATACCTTCTTTTATACCACAGGTGGTCACAAGCTCCTGAACCATTACAGAAGGGTTGACAAAATTTATAAAAGGTTTTAAAGTAAGACCACTTAAGCTCTTTTAAAATTCGGGCTGAATATGTGATATAAGTTTATTTTAGACTGAAATAAAAATTGAAAGGATATAAGATGGTATGGCTATTCGGACAAATTAAAAAGTTATTTGAAAAAAGAAAATTAAGAAAGAATTTGGCTTTTCTAATGAAAAAGGCGCTAAGTGAAAAAACCGCGGCACAGATATTCTTACGGCTCTTTGTGGAAACGAAAAATCTCGACATCCAGAAAAACGTTTTCAAAAAACTGCGAAAGTTATTCCCTCAACTTTCTTTCAACGATGTTTATCCGATTTTGGCTCCTGACAAAATAAAAGAAGGTTATAAAAAAGACTTATGGAAAATGGTTTTAAGCCTTGGAATTGACTGGTCTGACCTGCTTTGTATAACTTTATACAGCGATTTCTTTTTTGCCAAAGAAGCTTTCGCAGAACTTCTGAAAAATTACAACAAACGCAGGATCAGCAAGGACAGAATGAAACGTTTTTTGATCGAAATTATGACGCGACGCTTAGAATTTGTGATGGAAGGCTGGCAGGTATTAAAAAGCATGGATCTTTCCTACGACGATATCTGTTCTATCAAAAACTCGCCGAATTATAACTCAAACATTTTTGATTCAATGAGAAATGATATTCAAAAGATTTTTGAAAATCTTAGTAAAAACCGTGAACGAACAGAAAAAATAATAGAAGGCATCCATACGACTACCGCAAATCTTGAAAAATTAGAATAAAAAAGGACGATATAAAAAATCGTCCTTTTTGTATATATATTTTAGATTACCCCAGCAATCTGATCGCTGTTCCTATAATCGCTAAAACAATCCCAATAATCCAAAACCTCATCGTTACTTTGTATGAAGGCCAGCCGATTGCTTCAAAATGATGATGCAAAGGAGAGCATAGAAAAATCTTTTTCTTTCTTATCTTTTTCGAAAGAAGCTGAATAATCACAGAGCCGGATTCTAAAACTAACAAACCTGCGATTATCGGCAGGACAATAATTGAATCTGTCAAAAAAGCAATCACAGCTATGGTTGTAGTTAATCCTAAGATTCCTGTTTCTCCCATATAGAATCTGGCTGGAGGGATATTAAACCATAAGAAAGCGAGCAATGAACCGAAGATAACAGCGCAGAAACAGGCTAAATCTGTTTTGCCCTGAAATAGAGCAATAATCGTGAATGCTCCGAAAATTGAAATAAATGCTCCTCCAGCTAAGCCATCCAAACCATCTATTACTCCGCCAGACCAACAGGCAAGCATAACTACGATGAAAAGGGGCACATACCAGAAACCTATTGTAATATATCCTATAAGCGGAATATAAATAGCACTCCAGCCTAATTTATAATAAAACCATAACCCGCCTATTAGCCCGATTAAAATCACGATTATCAATCGGCGCTTAAAAGATATTCCACCACCTATATAATTTCCCTTAAATTCCAAAATTTTCTTGCCGAATATTTTAATAGAAGATCCAAAAACAACTAAAATATCGTCCACAAGCCCAACTATAGAAGCTACAACCAAAGTAAATAAAGGCAACCATGTTTGTCCGCGAGATAAGAAATTAAATTGTCCCAGCCAAAAACCGTCAAAGAATAAAGAAACTACATAAAATATAAAAATAATCAAAACCGCCGTCACCCAAATCAAAAGACCTCCAAAACGCGGAACAGTCACTTCCCTATCTTTATGAAGGCTGTTAAATACTGGGGCTTCTTCCCCGCTTATCGCCTTAGACCTTGCTTCTTTTTTCCAAAGTTTATGCTTATACAAATAACGAGTCAAAACCGGACACCAGATCAAAGCCAAAATCAAAGAAGCTGTAGACAGAGTAAAAATTTTAACAACACTAAAAGTTAGTAAAGTCATCCCCTGTAATTTATAATTATTTTAATTATTTATTCTAATCAATGACTAATATTTTTAAACCCCGATATCCAAACCCCAATGCTCAATCAAGTCCTAAACCCTAATGACCAATTATTTGGAATTTTAGAAATTGTGGTTTGATTGGCAACACCGGGTGTTGAACACCGGTCATTGGCAACACCGGGTGTTGAACACCGGGCGAGCGCCCTACCAGCGATACGCCTGATTCACCCAATTAATTAATTTCTCCATTTCTCCGAACCTATCATTTGAGCCTAAAATTATACAAATCATATTGTTTTGGGTTTTCGGATTGTTTAAAACTAAAAGAAGACAACCTTTTGCCTCGTCGGTTTGACCTGTCTTACCGCCAATAATATTCGGGATCTTTTCTAAAAGCTCGTTAGTATTTAAAACTTCGTGATGAAAGTTTTTATCAGAGGTCGATACCCTAAAACTTTTTTGCGAAAGAATTTCCCAAATTAAAGGCTGACTCTCTAATAAATATCTTGTTAATTTAACTAAATCTTGGACACTTGAATAATTATCAGGACTCATTCCTGTAGGCTCTACAAAATTAGTTTGTTCAAGACCTAGTTTAAAGGCTTCTGAATTCATTAAATCAACAAATTTTCCAACACCTATTGTTTCAGCTAAAGAATAAACTGCGTCATTGTTGGATTCCATTAAAGCAGAGTATAAAAGACTTTTCACAGTAAACATCTCCCCTACTTTTAAAAATCCTTGCCCTCCAGGTTGGTTTACTGCGTCATTACTGATAGTAATTACCTGATTTAAATCGTAATTTTCTAAAACCACTAAAGCTGTCATTAATTTTGTTAAACTGGCAATAGATAATCTCTCGTTTCTATTTTCTTGGAAAAGAACTTTGTAATTCACTCCTTCTCCTTCCGTGCATATTGCTGATTTAGCGGAGATATCAAAATCTTGGACAAACCAATCGCGAATCGGCTTTAAGTTCGGAGGCATATCTGAAATTTTAACAGCTAATTGCTCTTCTTCTGTTAAAATATTTTGTTTGTTTCCTCTAAATTTACTAATTATTAGCCAAGTAATAAAAAAAATTATCAATAGAATAACGAAGCATATTGCTGGTTTTATCAGCGATTTTAAATTCATTATTTTTGCCCACCTGCATCGCTATGCCAGCCCGCATCGCTACGCCCGCCGCCATGACTGCCGTCAGGCTGTCGGGCTGGCGAAGCGTTGCTGACGGACGACGAAGCATTGCGGGCAGGTTTTTTAATTTTTCTTTCTCTCAATTTCACTTGCAACACCTTAAGAGAAACTACCAGCATAACAAGGCAATATATTATAGGTTTTATTGATTTTGAACTAATCATTATTTTTTCCTTTTACTAATTTTCTTTGCTGGTTTCCGAGAAGATTTAACTGGGCTTAATTGAAGTTGTAGTTCTTTTAATTGTTTCGGATCTATCCCGCTTGGAGCGTCCATCATTAAATCACGGCTGTCGCCGGTTTTCGGAAAAGCGATAACTTCCCTAATATTAGGCTCTTTTAATATGACTGATAAGAATCTATCAAATCCGTAGGCAATGCCTCCGTGAGGCGGAGCGCCATAGCTAAATGCCTCTAACATATGACCAAAATTATTTTTAATCCTATTTTTCTTATATCCCATTATTTCAAAAACTGTTTCTAATGCCTCTGGTTTATGATTTCTAATACTCCCCCCTCCTATTTCACAGCCATTTAAAACAATGTCGTATTGAGTAGCTAAAATCTCAGATATATTCTTTTGTTTCATTAAACTATCCATAAATTCAGTCTTTGGCGCAGAAAAAGGATTATGGGTAAATATCCAACCGCCAGTTTCTGATTTCTCAAAAAACGGAAAATCAATAATCCAGCAAAAAGCCAAAAGATTGTCGTTTGATTTATCACTGCGTATATCAGGTTTATCTGTTTTATACTTCTCCATTGATTCTTGATAAGTTATCTTTGGAAACGGAATCTGTTGAATCTGTTTTTCCGGAAATAAATTTTTTACTATCGCAATCATTAATTTTTCATTTATCTCCATCACATCTTCCCTATCCACAAAACCCATTTCAATATCTAGTTGGGTAAACTCCGCCTGTCTATCAGCCCTAGGATCCTCATCGCGGAAACAGCGGGCAATTTGGAAATACCGTTCAAACCCTCCAACTTGCAAAAGTTGCTTGTATTGCTGGGGTGATTGCGGTAAGGCATAAAAAGTGCCCGGCTGTAATCTAGACGGCACGACAAAATCTCTTGCGCCCTCCGGGGTTGATTTTGTTAGATTAGGAGTTTCTATTTCAATGAAGCCTTCTTTGCTTAAAAAGTCCCTCATGAATTGAAAGACTTCGTGCCGTATTTTAAAATTTCTATGCATTCTCTCTCTTCTTATATCTAAATATCGATACTTCATCCTTATCTCCTCGTTTGTTTCATAACCGTCAGTTCCAACATCAAAAGGTAATGTTTTCGCCTCTGATAAAACCTTCAATTCTTTTGCAACTAATTCTATTTGACCAGTAGGAATCTTAGCGTTTACCATCTGGGGTGGCCTTTTTACTACTTCACCAATTATCTCAACCACCCATTCAGGCCTTACTTCTTTTACTTTGTTATATATTTCTGTTTCTTGCTTGCCCGCCGAAGCATCAATAGTGAAGGCAAGCGGTAAAAAAACTACTTGCAGAATTCCTGTTCTATCGCGCAAGTCAATAAACAATATCTTTCCGTGGGCTCTTACCACATTAACCCAACCAGAAACTTTTACTTTTCCGTTAATATAATTCGGTGTTTCTACGTTTAAAACTCTTTTCATAATTACAAATGAGGGAAGAAAATAATAATTTATTATCATTTTCCGACCGAATGAAGTGATTATATAGGCCGAAGGCCTCTATAGTTATATTATTTTTTTAAATTTTTTCCTTCCGACCTTAATTACCATCCCCTTTTTTATATCAGGCTTTGCTTTCCAATCGGTTTGAACCTTGCCGTCAAAATCTACTGCCCCTTGCATAATCAATCTTTTTGCCTCAGATTTTGAATCAGCTAAACCTAAATTAAAAACTAAATCCGTACTAGTGTCTGATATAGCGATACTTTCATCCGCCAATTTTATTGTTGATATTTCTGTAGGCGCTTGTTTGTCTCTAAAAACTTTATTAAATTCATCCTCAGCTTTTTCAGCTGCTTTCTCGCCGTGATATAATATCACAATTTCTTTTGCTAACCTTGCTTTTATATCTCTTGGAGAAATTAAAAATCTTTGTTTTTCTTCTTTTATTTTTTTAATTTCCTCTGACGATAAATCCGTTAATAAATTAAAATATTTCCACATCAATTCGTCTGGCACAGACATCACTTTTCCAAACATTTGAAACGGCACTTCTGTAAAACCAATATAATTTCCTAAACTTTTGCTCATTTTTTTAACACCATCAACACCTTCTAACAAGGGCAATGTCATAATATCCTGCTCTGCCATATTATATCTTTTTTGAACCTTCCTTCCCATAAGAAGATTAAATTTTTGGTCCCGCCCACCTATTTCTACATCAGATTTTAACTCAACTGAATCATAACCCTGTAAAAGCGGATAAATTAACTCGAGCATACTGATATCCACATCTTCTTTTATGCGTTTCTTAAAATCGTCCCTTTCAGCAACTCTTGCTAATGTAAATTTAGAGGACAAATCCATCAAAAACATTGCCCCTTTCTTTTTATACCATTCATTATTGTATCTTATTTCGGTTTTTTTTATATCTAAAATCTTACCCGCCTGCTTTATATAATCTTTCATGTTTTGTTTCACTTGTTTTTCTGTAAGTTTTGCTCTTTGAGTTGTTCTTCCAGATGGATCACCTATCGTAGCAGTAAAGTCGCCTATTAAAAAAACTATTTTATGACCTAATTCTTGAAATTGCCGTAATTTACGAAGAGCAACAGAATGACCCAAATGGAGATCTGGTGCTGTGGGGTCAATACCAAATTTTACCCTTAATTGCTTTCCGGATTTTAACTTTTTATTAAGGCTTTCTTTCTCAATAACTTCATCCACTCCCCTTTCTAATAATTCTTTAATTTTTTCTTGATTAGTATTTATCATTACGACTGAGCGATTAAATATATAAGCGATTTATCGCCTCTATATTAATGTATTAATATTCTTCTATTAAACCAAATTTTAAGATAAAAGTCGAGATATTAATAAAAAGCAGCGAGTTCTCCCCCACTGCTTCCTACAAAAGACTATTTTATACTCCTTCTTCGTCGTCATCAACTTCGTCTGTTTTCCCGAGATCTTGCATAGATATTAATTGCGACCCATTTCGAGGTTTCCCTTTTTTGATTCCTATTAAATAGATTACTACTGCTATCGCTAAAATTGAAGTTAAGGTTATGAAAATTGTGTTAGAAGTCATATTTTTATTATATTACTTTTAATAAATAGACCTTTGAAATTAACTTTATTTTATAATACCACATTATACCATTTTAATATAAAAAGTCGTCAAGGATATCTTCATTCCCAGAAAAGACTTGACCCCGTTAGAGGTTTGCGATAGTTAAAATAATCCTACTCTGAATTTTTTAGTGATGCAATTTAAATATAGCAAAAGAGAGCAGGACTCTCTTTTGCTCTCGGGGAATGTGGCAAACCTCTAACGGGGTTGACAAAGGTTCTTGAGTAATTTATAATATTAGGTAATACATCTTGCTCATTGTCAACTGAGTAACCGACTAACCGAAACTAACCCACTATTTTTGGAGGATACACAAATGCGTATCGCAGATGAAAAAATACCGACCTACTTACATTTTGCAAATGCAAACCAAAAAAGCTTATATACCTTTGTGATTTGCGCAGACGGGACAGTCAGAGCATATCGCAAAATCCTCGACTCAGTAGTAGAACATTTTTTACTGGAAGTTAAAGGTTCGAATCCAGTGAAAAACTTTCTTGACGCTATTAGGAATATCGGCGGACTAACAGAGATGGATATTTTTGCTATTGAGGTATCGTATTTAAACCTTACCTACCCCTACCCCATTGAAATCGCGAACGATATCTCTTTTCTTCTCGCTGACAGAATGGCACAACAACTATTGGGTAAATCTTTATAAAATATTATACATATCATAAAAAAAGGCGCTCTTCTCATGAAGAGCGCTGTTTTTATGTAAAAAACAATGATCTACAGTTCTTTATTCAAATCGTATATATCCCCTGCTCCCATGATAAACAACACTTCAATCTCTTTTATATTTTTCTTTAAATAGTTTTTGATATCTTTTTTAGCTAAATAAATTACGCTTGGCTTATTCACAGCTTTAATTAATTTTTGGGAATTAACTTTCTTTTTAATGGCTGACTTTTCTCTTCCAGCAACGCTATAAATATCTGTAATGATTATTCTATCAATAGACGCATTTTTAAAAACCTTAACAAAATCTTTAAAAAGATTGAATGTTCTCTGATATTGATGGGGCTGAAAAACGCACCATATTTTCTCTTTAGGATATTTTTCTCTCGCAGAAATTAAAGTTGCTTTAATTTCTGTCGGATGATGTCCGTAATCATTAACTATGGTGATTCTCTTGTCATTGATAATTTTCCTACTTATATCAAAACGACGCCAAGCACCCATATATTCTGAGAGCGTTTTAAAAGAAACCTTATCTGGAATATTTAAACTCCTCGCCACGGTTAAAGCTGCCATGGCATTAGAAATATTATGCACGCCCGGTACTTTCAAAATCTTCTTTAAAGTTTTTGCTTCGGGTTGTTTTAAAGAATAATTTTCTATCTTAAACGATGAATTCTTTAATAATTTCGTGATATTCTCATTATCTTTATTTGCCACTATCAAACCATATTTTGGAAGATGACCTATATATTCCTTAAAAGTTTTAAGGATATGATTTAAATCCTTGTAATAATCCAAATGCTCCCTTTCAATATTAGTCAGAATAATTATTTGAGGCCAATAGCTTAAAAACGAAGCACTCCACTCATCGGCTTCAATTACTAGATATTTGCTATTCCCTTTTCTAAAGTTACTATTGCCAAATTCTTTTAATTTAGTGCCGACTATTACAGTTGGGTCAATCCCCGCTTTTATTAAAACCAAAGAAAGCATTGAGGTAGTTGTACTTTTACCATGAGTACCAGAAACCGCAATTGTAAAATATTCTTTTGTTAATTCACCAAGCGCCTCGGGATAACTTAAAGATTGTAACTTAAAACCTAAAACTTGGAACTTTTTTACTTGTAGTAATTCTGGATTGTTTTTTTCAACGGCAGGACTGTATATTACTAAATCAGTATCATTAGAAATGTTTTTTGCGTTGTGCTTCTCAATAATTATTTTTGCCCCCTTTTTCTTTAAAAGATTAGTAATTTCAGAAGAAACTAAATCAGAACCAGAAACTTCTGCCCCGATTGATAAATAATACTGAGCTAAAGCTGAAACACCTATTCCTCCGATACCGATAAAATGTATTTTCATTTTAATTTATATGATTCTAAAATTTTGTACTTCGGACCACCTCTTTTTAATACACTCTCCATTAACTCGATTGAAGAAACCTGAAAATTCAAATCTACTATTCCTTCTATCTCTGGTCTTTCTTCTGGCTCAATTCTACGCCATTCCCATTCTTTTATTCTAGCAAGAGTAATATGTAAACTGACCCTTCTATCTTTTGGTACAAATCTTATCTTTTGCGACAACTCTTTTTCTAAGTCGTTTTTCAAATTCACAAATCCTTCTGACCTCTCTCCTAAAGCCCATATCATCCGCGGAACCTCTGTCTCCTTCTTATACGGCGAATAAGAAATTTTATTCAAAATTAAAGAAAAAGATTTAAAATTTTCAGCAATTTTAGAAACAGCGCTTCTTATCTCACCCACCTCATTATCATCAACATCACCGATAAAAACCGCCGTAATATGCAAGTTCTCTGGCTTTGTCCATCTCGCTGGCCCCGTATCAGAACCTTCGGTTCGATACTGGGTAAAAAAATCTTCAATCTTTCTTTGATGCTCAGATAAGGTAGTCTTTACTTCTCCCGGTAAATTTATGGCGATGAAAATTCTATGTTTTTGCATAAGCTCTCTTATATCAACATAATTTTATCTTAGCAAAAAAGGAAATTAAAACAACCTATATAAAAACCTATATAAAAGGCTTTACAAAACAATTTTAAAATGTTAAAAAGCTAAATAGCGTAGTAGATTAATGTAATTTACAGCACATTAAAATAATAATTTTATTGGAAGGAGTAGTAAAGATGACTCAGAATATGCTGTTTAGAAAAGGAACCTTGGCTTTAATTAATGTCCGTAGTTTTGCCGATGTTTTGTATGACGAAGATAAGTGTCGTTTTCTTGTAATAAAAAATGTTACCGGCAGAGGAAGCGAAAGTAAATTTAACCTGATAGGAACACGGACTCATATACACCCGCTTCAGGAGCAATTTTTGACACCAATGTTTGAAATAGAAGAAGCGGATTTGAACATCAACGATATTCAAAAAATCGTTGAAAAGTATTGCGTAGAAATAATCCAGTTTTTAGCGGAGAAACAAGGCAAAGAAATAGACGTATCGGGCATCACAGATAAAGAGAACTATAAAAAAATAATCGAACTCCTCGTAAAGGAACTCGACAAAAAAGCGTAAACCATAGAACCCCACAAAGAACATTCTTTGTGGGGTTTTTGCTTGTTCCGCGCTCTTTAAAAGAGTAAAATAATAAACATGAATAATAAAACGCTAGCTATAATTCTAGATGAAATAGCTGGACTCTTAGAAATAAAGGGAGAGACTTTTTTTAGAATTAATGCTTACAAAAAAGCATCAAAGTCTTTAGAAAGCTCAGAAAGAGAAGTTTACGAACTGTATAAAGAAAAGGGGCTCAAAGGAATAAGGGGTATTAAAGGTATTGGTGACAGCATTGCAAAAAAGATTGAAGAATATATTAAATCCTCCTCCGCCAAAGGCTCCGGCGAGACAAGACAAGGACGCATTAAATATTACGAAGAATTAAAAGAAGAAACAGCTATCAGACAAGTAATCACCTACTATTTCCAGACAAAAGGCTTATCTTTGCAAGATTTAAAAGAAAATGCTAGAAAGAGAAAAATAATATACTCTAGATTTACTAAACCCGCAAAACAACTTTTAGAGTTAGCGGGTTCTCTTGATAAAGCCAAGGAAGCAATCAAAAAAGTAGCTGATTGGGCGAGCTCAAGAAATCTAGATTATGCCATTGAAACTGTTTTTAAAAAGTGGCTGGAATTAGACCGATTAAAGCCAAAAGAAATCGTTAAAAAGCCATTTTATAGAGACAACCCGATGATTTGGTCGGAAACCAAAAAGAAATGGTATGTAATTGATAAATACGGCGACTGGCTAGAATACGCGGGTAAGGTTTCAGAAATTGAGTGGAGAATAATTAAATAATATAACGCGATACCAATAATACTAATCTGCATACCAATAATACCAATGCTCGATACTAATGATACTAATACAGATACCAATGATACTAATATTCGTATAATTGGAATGCTATTCGTAGATTAGTATCGCATTCAGCGAAGCGATTATGTTAACACATACAGATTTAAGACCTGGAACAAGATTTATTCTTGATAACCAGCCATACGAAGTTTTAGAGGCCATGGCAATGAAAATGGCTCAACGGAGACCGGTAATCCAAAGTAAAATTAAAAACTTAATTACTGGCAGTGTCCTTGAAAGAAACTTCCAGCAGGGAGATATTTTTGACGAAGCTGAATTAGTCAAAATAGGAGTTAAATATCTATATAATAACAAAGGCAATTTTTTCTTTTGCGAAGAAAAAGACCAATCAAAGCGCTTTTCTCTAACAGAAGCTCAAATCGGCTTGGGCGCTAGATTTTTGAAACCAAACGAAATTGTTGACGGCATCTATTTCAATGAAAAGATTATCAATGTGTCAGTCCCAATCAAAGCCCAACTAAGGGTGAAACAATCACCTCCGGGAATCAAAGGCGACAGAGCCCAAGGAGGCACAAAAGCCGTTGTTTTAGACGGCGGAGCTGAAATCAATGTTCCATTATTCATTAAAGAAGGAGATGTTGTTGAAATAAACACGGAAATCGGCCAGTATGTAAGAAGAGTAGAAAAGGAGTAAAAAAATAAAACTTAAAAAGCACCTTTATGGGTGCTTTTTTAAATACAAATACTTTTTAACTATGGCATTAATTTAACATCAATAATCGCTTCATCTTTATCTTCGCTATATGATTTTTTAAAAACAATGACCTTTACCTTTAATCCTGTAGCAACTTTTGCCACTTCGTAAATCTTCTTACATGGAGTAGGCTCAAAACTAGGTTTTAAAATCTCTCCGCATGGGTCTTGCTCTGATAGCCAATTTCGAACTTCCTCTGTAGAAGGAATATAATTCCTTCCTTCGCTATCAACCATATCCCCAATTGTCCAAATTTTATCTTCGGTGTTTTCCTTGCCAATATTTTGAGCGCCAACAGTTAATTCAATAAACCTCTCTGTGGTTTTTAAATCTTTTTGCCAATCAGCATATCTGCTATTTTTTCCAAAAAGAGTATTGCCCTTATTAGTCGCCTCCAAAAAAAGAAATCTTATATTGCCTATTGTCGCTTCATATACGGGCTTTACTTCTCCCGGCGTTATTGGCTCTATTGGTGGTTTCGGCTTTGTTCTGCTCACTACAGCATAAGCAATGCCAAGCGCTATTAAAACAATGACTGCCAGAACTAATAAAGTTTTGACTATTTCACCTGAGGATTTGTTAATATTTTTGAACAACATAGTTTTAAGGATTATTAAATTTAGTCTTATTGTATTTTACTTCTTCAAAACGAGTTTAGCAAATCTTTAAGCACAATAGATTATTTATAATCTCTATTTTTAATCTTATTATAAATTCTATTTTTTTATTTTCTAACTATTAAGCGAGGCGACAAGTTTAAAAGTAAATTTTGCAGGCAATTTTAAACTGTCGAGTGAGGAAAGTAATTTCTTTTACGATTCGGAGCGAATTGGGTTTCACCTATCTTGATTGAGCGAGGCAATAATGTATGCGGGTGCACTTCGGAGCCAAGCTGTAAATGAGGGCTCGGAATAATATTGTCTACGTGCTTGGCGAGAAATAGGCGCGGCGGGAGAATAAATCTGTTTTTGCTTAAGCCGACGCCGTGCTCCCGCATATATTATTGCCGAGCGCTATTCATACCTCAAAGCATCAACCGGGTTAAGCTTGGAAGCGGAGCGCGCGGGCAAATAACCCGCGATGCAGCCAATTAAAAAAGAAAATCCTAGACTGAATATAATCAATTGGGGAGTTATTGATGCCTGTAGATATAAATTACCGGTTGCTTTAACAGCAAATTCTATAGCCTTGGCCAAACCTAATCCTAAAATCATCCCTCCAATTCCTCCAAATAGTCCAAAAAACCCGGATTCTATTAAGAAAATAGTATTAATAGCGGAATTCTTAGCGCCAATAGCCTTCATGATGCCGATTTCTTTCGTTCTTTCTCGAACTGAAGTATACATAGTATTCATAATTCCTACCCCGCCGACGATAATAGCGATTGAAGCAAAACCGAAAATAGCTATTTGTATCATTCCCAATATACTGCCCACGATATCCATTACTTTTTCAGAACTTAAAACAGAAAATGAAGGAGAATCTGCTCCCCTTACCCTCTTTCTGGTTTCTAAAAGATTGCTTTTAATATTTTCAATTACTTCGTCTATTTCGTAGCCCTGCTTAGCTCTTGCTAAAACAATCTTAGCTCCTTTTTTTTCACCAGTGATATCTTTAAAAATATCTAAATCAACGGTAATTGTAGAATCGTCCTGTTTATTTCCCAAAGACTTTAAAACTCCGGAAATTATGAATTTCCTTCCGCTAATAAAAGCTTCGTCTCCAACTTTCATCCCTGGAAAAACATCTGTAGGAACAGCTGAACCGACAATAATTTCTTTTTTACCAATAACAGGCCAATCCCCTTCTTTTATGCTCCAGCCAAAGTCATTTTTTAAAATATCCATTCCGTCTTTCCAAGAAACGCCGTTTATTAATATTGTTTTAACTTTTCCTTCGTGTCTAACAGCTTCTCCTTTATAATTCATGGGCACGATTGTTTCCACTCCTTCTGCTTTTTTAATTGCGTCCATATCTTTTTCCGTTAGCTCAAGGCCTCCACTCATCATAGTTGCCATATCGGTTATCTCTCCAGGAAAAATCATAATCAAGTCTTTGCCCATCATTTTTAATTGCTGCATTAAAGCTGTTTTTATCCCCTCGCTTAAAGACATTAAGGAAACAATCAAAAATACCCCGATGACAACACCGATTATAGTAAGCCAACTGCGTAAACGCCTAGCCTTTAAGCTTTTTATGGCAATTTTAAAGTATTCTTTTATGAAGTTTATTTTTCCCATAATTATGATTTATGTGAGTTTTGTTCCCATAACACTTTTTCTTCTTGAAAATGGTTATGAATTATCTGCCCGTCCTGAATATGAATTATATTCTGGCTATAATGGGCAATAGTCGGGTCATGAGTTACAACAATAATTGTTTTCTTTTCTTTTTTATGTAATTCTGATAAAGCTTCCATAATTATTTTCCCTGTGCTGGAATCCAAATTACCCGTAGGCTCATCGGCGATTATTATTTCCGGGTCGTTAGATAGAGACCTGGCAATTGCAACTCTTTGCTGTTCTCCGCCAGAAAGCTCGCCTGGCCTGTGATGAGCCCTTTTTTGCATATCAAAAGATGCTAATAATTTTTCCGCTCTTTCTTTTCTTTCTAATTCTGGCACTGATTGAAAAATCATCGGCATTATTATGTTTTCCAACGCGTTAAGATTTTGCAAAAGATTAAATTGCTGGAAAACAAACCCAATTTTTTGACCCCTGATTTTAGCTAATTCATTTTCAGAAAAACCAGAGACATTCTCCCCTTCCAAGAATATTTTTCCTTTTGTCGGAACATCTAAAAGGCCTAAAAGATACATTAAGGTTGATTTGCCAGAACCAGAAGGTCCCATTATCGTAACAAAAGAACCCTTCCTTATTTCTAAGTTTATTCCTTTAAGAACAGGAAGTTCTATCTTGCCTAATTGATAGATCTTCCAGACGTTTTCTAATTTGATTAAAGACTCAGACATGCTTGACAAGGTTTTAATAGTGTATTATGATATATGTATAAATTAAATTGTTTTTTAAGAAATAAAGGATGGCGTTCGTCCTTTAATACAGAACGTATAAACAGAAATGGATTTTAAAGATTGGAGATTTAAAATGAAAAAACGAAAAGGTTTAACGACGCTGAATTTTTTGTTAATGATTATTATTTTTTTATCCTTTGTAGTCTCAGTAGGCTTAATAGACCTCGCCATAAGAACAAACGCGAGGCTAACCAACGAGCAAGTAATCGCGGAACCCAACACTGATAGTAGCTATAAGAGCGTTCCTTATGATTCTAACTGCGACGAACCTAACTGTTATACTATCGGCTATTCTGGAGACGAACATGGAACTGGGTGCACGGTCAGATATTTAAAAGACCTTATGGTAAGAATATCGATAGTAGTTGACAAGACTGAAGTAAAAGACACAGAGAAGAAGGCTGCCGAGCTACTCAAAACGGCGAAAAAAATGATTGAACAGAATGACAAGATAATTAGCACAGAAACTATCACAGATATAGACGGAGTAGGATTTATCTGCCAAGAATTCAAGCTCACTCTTAAGTCCGCTGATCCAAATTCTCCTCCTTCTTCCTGACACTAGCTTCTCTGGCAACCAAAGGCGTTAACTATCAAAAGTTAACGCTTCTTTTTTTACATACGAATTTTAAAAAGCAGATTTATCGTTTACCTTCACGGGAACAGTTCCTGCGAACTTTATCTGTGAGTTTACGGGGGTGCGACCCCCGTAGCTTATTCAATCACAATTTCCTCACCCTCTATCAAACCGGAGATGACTTCTACTTTACCATCACTCCCCTCTAATCCAATCTGTATTCCTATTTCTTCTTGTTTCTTGTCTTTTAAAACTAAAACTGTAATTTTTCCGTTTTCTTGAACAGCTTCTTTCGGCACCACCAATACATTATTTTTTTCTGCGGTTTTTATAACAATATCAACCGTCATCCCAGGTTTTGCACCTTCTTTTAATTCATCAAAAGCAATCGTAACTTCGTAATAGACAACTCCGTCAACTAGTTTTCCAGCTGGATTAATTGTTATTACCTTTCCCGTCAATGTTTCGTTTGAAAAAGCAGCTACCTTAATATCAACTGAATTCCCATTTTTAATCTTAACAATATCTTCTTCATAGATATCAACCTTTACTTGAAACGGGTCTAAAGAAATCAAAGAAATAGGCAATTCTGTAGCTTGGGCTATTTCACCAACTTTCTTATCCACTTTTGTCACTATAGCTTTTATTGGGCTACGAAGCGAAGCATCGTTAATCTGTGTTTGTAATAAACTAACGTTTGCCTCTGCCTCATTCACTTTTGCTTGATAATAGTCAATGTCTTCCTGTCTTGGCTTGGCTTTTTTAAAAGCGAGTTCGTCTTCAGCTGTTTGAAAAGCGATTTTATCAGAAGAAATGGCCTGCTGGTCATCAGTAACGCTAGTTAAACTTGTAATGATATACGACCTATGATTATCTAATATTGTTTTATCAGCAGACGAAACTTTTGAATAATAGGCTGCTGATTCGCAAGTTTCTCTAATAATCTTTAGAGCATTAGAAGTACTGGTTAATCCAATAATTGTTTTAGAAACTGCGCTGTTAATATTGTCGTTAGTTGAATTACTTTTAGCTACATCTAAGTACGGCTTAACTATTGTCAAAGCTTCTCCAATCACATCTTTATTGTCTCTCACTTTTGTGCCTTCTTGGTCGCCAGCGTTAAAATAACTGGTTTGAATTGTGCCAACAGCGTTATAGGCATTGTAGATTTTCAAATGAGCATCGTCTAGTCCATTTAAAGCATCTTGATAGGCTTTATTCAAATCATCCTGGGCCGCATTTCTTGCGCTTTCCACGACCTTAATGTCCTCGGCAGTAGAACCAGCTATTAATTTATCGTATTGGGTTTGAGCCACAGCTAAAGATGCTTCAGCTCCATTAAGCTGAACATAAAGCTGGTTTATTTCTAATTTAGCCAAAGTGCTCCCTTTTTCTACAATATCTCCAACTTTAATATCCATTCTTTCAATTCTTCCTGAAGTTTTAAAACCAAGGTTTATTTCTTGAGCACCTTCCACAGAACCAGTTTCTGCAACTTCTTGGATAATATCTCCTCTGACAACTTTAACTGTTTTTAAAGCGCTATCCCCTTTTTTAAAAATATTTCCAAAAAGGAAAAAGGCTATTATCAATATAATAACTGATATTATAATTATTTTTTTCTTTGTTTTTATTATATTTAGTATTTTTTTATGCATTGTTTTTATGGTTTTTAATAAAGTTTTTAATTGACCTATCGCGAGTCTTTTCAACGCTTGCTGAAAAACAGCAGGCAGGAAGCTCGTCATTTTTTAAATGATACCTTAAACATTCGCAACAAGTCCCCTTCCTCTCGCAATCTGGATAAGTGCAGGGACAGGCTTCTAAATTCTTTTGTTTTTTTTACACTCCATCTATTCTATTGGATTAGTTTATTGTATATTATATCGCTTTATTATTATTTTATTATAACAAAAAATTGCCTATAGGGCAATTTTACTAGTTTTAACTATACGATAATCTGTCGCACAATGAGTTAAAAAATGGAAACCTGATTTCCTCCTCATGTCCTCCGCCTAACATTTCCCGCTACATTTCTAATTTCTAATTATTAAGCTTACGGGGGTCGTACCCCCGTAAGCTTTAATCTCTATTAAAAATTTAAATTTGTATTATTATATATCGCCATTTGTTAAATTGGTCTTTATGAAATCGGTAATTTTTGTATCCGAACTTCTTTAACAATCTTTCAATCTCTTTTTTCTGTTCAGGGCTGAACTCCATAAATATTTTTCCTCGCCCTTCCGAAGCCTTGCTGAGTCCGTCCGTAGCTTTAAGTGAAGGAGGAGCGAAGGAGGGTGCTTCTTTTAGAAACCTCCTGATGCAAAAAAACCCGTCTTTACCGCCGAATATTGCTTTTTTAGGTTCGTGTTTTAGAACAGCTTTTTGAACTTTCTTTAAGTTTCCTTTGCTGATATATGGAGGATTAGCAAAGATATAATCATACTCTCCTTTTATCTTGCTAAAAACATCGGATTGAATTATCTTATATCTTTTTTTATCTATATTGTTCAGCTTTAAGTTTAATTCAATTTGTTTTAAAAACCTTTTATCCTTTTCAGCAAAATCAACCTTGCTATTTTTAATATTCTTAAGAATTGCCAAGCCAATACACCCTGACCCAGAAAAGATATCTAAAATATTCAGCTTAATATTTCCTGTTTTTACTTTTTCAGCCGTATATCCAGCCGTGTAAAAAATTCGCGATCGCGAATTTTTTACACGGCTGGAATAATCCTTTTTAATTCCTTTAATCGCCTCCCTCACCCAATACTCTGTTTCCTGCCTAGGGATTAAAGGCTTTTTAGATAAATCAATTTTACAGCCTAAAAAACTAACAAAGCCGATGATATAGTCTATCGGCTCGCCGTTTTGCAATCGCTTTAAATCCTTTTTAAATCCTTTTGTTACTTTTCCGTTATATTTTTCCTTTAATAACCAACTGGCTTCTTTTTGCATACAATTTATTAAATGAGTTTGGAGAAATTAGTGAGGTCGGGACCTCACTAATAATTTTTAACTGTTAAACGAGGCAATAAGTTTAAAAGTAAATTTCGCAGGCAATTTAGCATGGTTTCGTCGATTGGCGACCGCAACACCCGGTGTTGTCGCAACACCGGGTGTTGCGGAGTGTGTTGCGGAGTAAATTTAAATAGCCCTGAGACGCTGGACGAAGGGACTATCGGTACTTTTAAACTCGTTGCCGAACGCTATTGTCGAGTAAATTTTTTCGCCACAATGTAAAACTCCTTACTGTGTTTTATAACTGCCATAGGCCTGACTCTTTTTAAAACCTCAAAGTGTTTTTCTACCTCTTTCACAAATTCATCTACGCATTCCCCTTCAAAGATTTTAGATATGAAACTTCCGCCTCTTCTTAACACAATCTTTGCTATTTCAAATGCTTTTTCAGAAAGTTCTAAAGACTTTCCCACATCAGACCATATTACTCCGGTAGTCTTTGGAGCCAAATCAGCAACTAATGCATCGCACTTTCCTTGCCATGCTTTCAAATCATCTTCTGTTATTTCTAAAATATCTTTTTTAATAAAAGAGATATTGTTCCTCGGAGGTATTTTAATATCCTCAATATCAATGCCCAATACCCTGCCCTTCGGACCAACCGTATCTGAAATATATATTATCCAAGAACCCGGAGCGCAACCTAAATCTAAAACCACGTCATTTTTCCTAATGACTCTGAGTTTATCATTTATTTCTTTCAGCTTATAGACTGACCTTGCGGGATAACCCTCTTTTTTTGCTTTGCGAGTATAGAACTCGCGTTTTTTATCTTTGCGGTACACCCCGTTAGAAGTCCTTGACGAAAAAATTTATAAATAAATTTTTTCTATCAACAGAACAAAACATTAATTTAATAAACATTTGATTACCATATTAGTTGTTTGCTTTAATAAAAACAGACTTCTAACGTGGTACATATTTGTATTATAACAAAAAAAACCCGCTATAGACGGGCTTTTTAGAGAATCTACTCTGCCTCTATCTTTAATATCTCTACTTCGGTATAGGGCTGTCTGTGCCCCATCTTTTTATGAAAACGTTTCTTAGCCTTGTATTTATATATGGTAATCTTATCTCCCTTCCCCTGCTTTAAAATTTTTCCTACAACCTTGGCTCCTTTTACTAAAGGAGTACCGATTTCTACTTTCTTGTTTCTTTCCAATAATAAAACTTCGGAAAAAATAATTTCCTCCCCTTCTTTTTTCTCTATTTTCTCAATCTTTAATTTTTCTTCGGGGGAAACAATATATTGCTTCCCACCGGTTTTTATTACTGCCAACATAAGTATTTTTGTTTTTTAACTGTTAAGCGAGGCAGTAGTTATAAAAGTGCCCCTCGCAGGCGATTTTGCATGGTTCCGCCTCGTGGCGGAAAAATCGCCGAGAGTGGAGATGACCAAACCTCGCAGGGGTTTGGATTATCGCCACTTTTATGGCTACTACCGAGCGTCTATTCAATTAGAGACTGTTCAACCTCTTTTATAGTTTTAATATTATTTTCCGTACCTGTTATTTTTACCACATCTTTATCTATTTTTGCAAGCTCTTTTGACGCTTTATTGTAAGAACCGACTGTTATATTCAAATGCCCGCCCATTTTCTTCATATATTCGCTGTATGTTCCCAAATGCCTTCCCAGCCTTTCAACTTCTTTTATAACCTCCTTTGCCTGTTCTGATATCTTCTGATTTTTCAATCCTTGCAAAACCGTCTGCAAATAAGCAAGAAATGATGTCGGGGAAACAATTATTACTTTCTTTCTGCCAGCGTAATATATCAGATTATTCGTATCTTCGGTTATCGTCCCCACTTTATTGATAAGCAAATCGTAATATACAGCTTCAGAAGGAATAAACATAAAAGCAAAATCCATTGTGTTTTCTTCTGGTTTTACATATTTTGATGTCTCTTCAATCCTGGCTTTTAAATCTTGGACAAAAGCATTCTCATATCTCTTTTTGTCTTCTGGATTCCTTGATTCTAGAATGCGGTTATAGTTTTCCAAGCTGAACTTTGAATCAATCGGAATAATGCGCTTGTCTACAAAAACCACTGCGTCAACTATTGTCCCGTCTTTAAACGAATACTGCATTTGAAAAGAACCGGGAGGCAAAACATTTTTTAAAACAGTTTCAAGATAATACTCTCCTAAAACTCCTCTTTGTTTGGGATTTTTCAAAATATCCTGAAGGCTCTGCAACTGGTCGGCAAAACCTACGACCTGACGGTTGGTTTCATCAAGTTTAGTTAGTTTTTCAGTAACATCGCTGATAATTTTAGCGCTTTGTCCGAACTGCACTTGAATAGTTTTATTTGATTCAGACAACTGGCTTTCCAAAGTTTTCCTGATATCGCTTAATTGCTGTTGAATCATTAAAGAGGCATCGCTTTTTGTTTCAGATTTCTTCTTAAATAATAAAAAAAACACTCCTGTCAAGCCGAAAAAAATTAAAACCAAAAAGCTGATTATTATTGCTTGTTCCATTAAAGTTATATTATATTATTTTACTCAAAGATTCAACACTGTAATTTACCTGAGAAATATCTCTGTAATCAGAAAAGCTATATAAAGAAAGAGCAAAAACAGACCTTCTTTTTTAGTGATTTTCTGACCCGTTTTAACAACTAATAAAAAGAAGAAAGCGGCAATCACTGTAAATATTCTAGCTGTTATAAATGGAGAAAAATCTTTGATTTCAAAAGGTGAAACCAAAGCAACTATTCCTAATACTAAAGTAGCGCAAACAATAACAGAGCCCATTATATCTCCGAGAATCATCCAATTTTGATTTTTTTTTGCTGAAATAAATATAAAATATATTTCTGGGAAACAATTCGCTAAACCAACAATAAGGATACCGATGATAGAAAGCGGAATATTAAAAGAAATGGAAAAAAATTGAGCGCTTTTTATAATCCCCTCCGAAGCTAACAAAAGCATGCCCAAAAGAAAAACAATTTTTAATAAACTTTTAAAAAAATCGATTACTCCCGCGATAGATTTTCTTTCTTTATTGTCATATATTTTTTTAAATCTATCTTCTTTTGAAAAAATCCAGAAGGTGTAAAATAAAAATGCGAAAATCAAAACTAACCCATCTCCCCTACTTAAGTTTCCATCAGAAATTAAAAGCAAGGGTAGTAAAACAATTGCTGTTGTAAAAAGAGCGCTCGTTTGAACCATTCTGCTTCCGGTTGATAAATTTCCGTGTGTTAAAAAAACCGCTAAAGCCAATACTAACGACAAATCAACCATATTCCCGCCGAGTATATCTCCAAAAGCAAGCTGAGGTAAACCATGAAGAACAGCACTTATATCCACAAAAAGGTTCGGGATAGAAGTGGCGAAAGCCATAACAAAAAAAGCGACTATAAATTCGCGCCACTTTAAAAATTTTGCAATTTTTATAAGAGAATCTACTAATATTGAACCCAGCCAAGGCAAAGCAAGACAAGAAGCAATAAAAATAAGCAGATAGAGCCAAATCATACCCAGTATATCAACATCCAGAGCCAAACATAATATAATTATGTTTTCGGCTTGAATGGTGTTTAATATTTAATAAGTTGATATTCAGTAATACTAACTCTCGCAGTGGGTTTAGCATTATATTGCCGAAAACACTGGATGTTGTATTACTGGGTCATAAAAATTTAAAAAAGTAAATTATTTCGTAAATTATTCCCATAATAAAAATGGAGATCAATGGATAAGCTAGAAATCTTATTTTTCTTTTTTCAACCTTTCTATACATTAAAAGAATCAATATTCCTTCCGCAGCTAAAGCAACTGCACCAATAAACCCTATAACTCCGATAAAATCTTTAAAACCAACAACGTAAAGAATAAGCGGTATGAAGCAAGTTAACGCCCAAGAAATATTCTTTGGTATTTTAATATCATACCATAAAACTTTCTTAAGATTTAATCCTATAGCGATAAAAGATGTAAAAGTGGCTAAAATCCCAGCGATAAACATAATATTAACAATTCCATTTCCCAAAACATTTTTTAAACCAGAAATTGCCTCGTAAGACGTACTCGAGCCAGATATTGAGGTTATTAAAAGTATGAATAAAAAATAACACAAAGCCGGAATAATAGCGCTGGCAATAACTACTTTTTTTATCATTTTTTTATCTCTACCTAACATCTCTTCAATCTCAGGAATTAATGTAGCTCCCCATAAAGCAAATAATATCGGGCCGTAAGGCAAAAATAAATTACCTGAGCTTTTTACCTGAAATGGCAAGTTTTCTAATCTTATAAACCCGAGCCCGTTTTGAAAAACAATAAGCAACGAGATAAAAAATAAAAGCATGCCCCAAAATTCAATCTTGGAAATTGCCTTTGTCCCCCAAAAGATAAAAAGGGCTCCTGTAAGAAAATATATAAAAGTGTAAATAAAATTACTACCTCCAAAAATAGGCACTAATAAATTACTTAAAAAATCTCCGCCGATAATAATATAAGCTAAAATAGTACCGAATGACCCTAATATTATTATTATCGTGGCTGCTATTCTCCCTGCTTTCCCTAAGTGAAATTGGCTATAGCCCGGCAGACGTAAAAAATCAGGAGTTTTTAAGGCAACTTCCGCGAAAAACAAATGAATCAGAAGTACCAAAGCCGTCAAAACAACTAAATATCCCAACATCACCCAGAGCCCTACCTTTACAGTAATATACGGCAAAGAAAAAAGACCAACCCCGATAATGGTGCCCGATAAAGTAGCTACTGTTAAAATGTATTTTTTAAAAGACGAGGTCATAGTTTTATTCTATCAAAAAATCGCCTGATTGGCGATTTAATTTAGCGCTTTCTATAATCAAAACGGCTTGATGGCCTACGACCAGACGGCCTACTATTTCTATGTGAAAAATAACTGCCTCTATTAAAACCACTGGGAGCATTAGATTGTCCCGATTCTATCGAGTATCCTTGATGGTTCCGACTTTGTCGAGAATCCTCGACTTTGTCGGGACTTTGCCATCTGGACTGACTTGAATGAGCTGGAAGATCGGGTAATCTTGAAATAGGAAGATATAGTCTGGTTAATCTTTCAATTTCTCTAACTTTAGCCCCTTGATCTGGTAAAACAAAAGAAATAGCTTTACCTGACATACCGGCCCTGCCAGTTCTTCCGATACGATGGACATAGTCTTCTGGATTTTCAGGAAGGTCATAATTAATAACTAATTCAATACCTTTAACATCTATACCGCGTGAAGCAATATCAGTTGCCACAAGCACCCTATATCTACCTATCTTAAATCCCTCTAATGCTTCTTTTCTTTGTCGGAGTGATTTATTTGAATGTATTTCTGCCGCAGAAACTCCAATATTGCGTAAATCTTCACAAATTCTCCTTGCGTTAAATTTAATTCTTAAAAAGATTAAAACGCTTCCCTTATATTCTTTAATCAATTTTCTCAATAACGAAGGCTTTTGGTCTTTTCTAACAACAAACAATTCGTGCTCAATATTTTTAGCAGTAGTCCCGGTTTTAGCTATCTCTACCCTAACAGGAAGCTTCATGTGATTGCTGGCAATTTTTACAATGCCATCTGGCATTGTTGCCGAAAATAACATAGTTTGTCTATCTTTAGGTAATACTTGTAGTATTTTAGCTATCTGTGGAGCAAAACCCATATCAAACATTCTATCGGCTTCATCTAAAACTAAGACTGTAACATCGCGCAAATTAAGAGTTCTCTGTTGAAGATGGTCATTAATCCTTCCTGGAGTACCAATAACAACATTAGGATTATTACGGATCGCTCTTATTTGATTATAAATAGGGGCTCCACCGATTAACACAACTGTTTTTATGCCAAATCCTCTCCCTATCTTTTCTATAGCCTCACTCACCTGTATAGCTAATTCACGGGTTGGTAATACGATTAATCCCCTTCCCTTACCAGCTTTTAAAAGCCGCTGGACTAAAGGAATACCAAAAGCTAAGGTCTTACCTGTGCCTGTTTGAGCTATACCAATAATATCTTTGCCTTCAATAGCTGCAGGAATTGCTTTGTGTTGTATTGAGGTTGGAACTTTAAAATCCATTCTTAAAAGTACATCAAGAATCTTTGGAGCTATCCCAAGACCGCCAAAAGTCATTTCTGTTTCGCTTAATATATGTTTTTCTGTTTGTTTGTTTATCATTTAAAAAATATGTGGCTAAAGAGCCACACAACCACTATACATTAAATTATTAAAAATGTCAAAAAAAAGCCCTTGATGTTTCCATCTTGGGCTTTTTGTTTATATTCCTCTTACATTAAAGCAAGAGAATTTCTTCTTAGGTTTATTAAATTAAGCGCTTTTTTTTCTTTCGTCTTAATTTGCTTAACCGCCTTCACAGTGTCAGAAATAACCTTCATACTTTTACAACATTCTTCTGTTTGCTCACCAATTTTAACTAAATCTTTATATGAGAAAGCAGAAAGAAAATCATTTAATGAAATATCGGGAGCTTTAAGAAAAGCTGGCAGAGATTCTTTCATTACCGTGAGTAAAGATATTAATGAACCTCTTCTTCTTTCGGGTCTACTAGCTATTCCTCCTACCTTTAACCCTGCCTCTGCTGCCTTAATTTCTACATAGTGCCTAGCCGTTTTCATACGCATCTTCTTCTCTGTCGTCTCTTTTGCTATTGCAAATTGTAAATCACCAGGTAAAGCTGTCAGCAAGATAGCAATTGCAAATTTAAGGCGCTCTTCAAACCTAACACTATAATCCATCATGGCGACAACTCTTGGGTCTAATTTTGTCAGGCTTAAGTGTTGATAAACCCAACAATTAGATTTGGCAAACATAGCTGCAATTTGATTAACATTGTATTTACCTTTTGCATGAATCCGCCTTATAGCTAAAGCAACTTCGTATGGCGTATGTCCCTCTCTACCAAAATTTGCAACAACTGATCTAATAAGACGTTCGTCTTCTTCCTCATTCGGAAGAACTATTGCCTGTATAACCTTACGACCAATCCATCTGCATGCTAGCCAACGGCGTTCACCATCATTAATTGAAAAGTATTCTGGATCCTTAGGATCTACCATTACCGAAATCGGCACTTTCTGGCCAACTTGGTTAATACTTTCACCTAAAGCCTGGATCGCCTTCTTATTAAAATGTTTTCTCGGTTGATCCGACCATGGCCTCACTTTTTCAACGAACAAAGTTCTTACTGAGCCTCTTTCTTGCCTTGCCTTTTCTACTGCCTCTTTCGTTAAAACGTTTCCATCAGACATACATTCTCTCCTTATCTTTAAATTCCTACTGTTATTTATCTACAAACAATTTCTTATATATTATACTCTAGATTAATTTTGTCAAACCCCACCTTATTTCTTACTCAACGCCCCTAAATCCAGAGTGAAATCCACTTTTATCTTCTCTACAAAATTTTGAACGTGACTTACTAATATCATAACGCCGTCAAAATCATTAATTGCTTTTGCAATTACTGGGATATGGCGGAAATTAATATGGTTTGTAGGCTCATCTAGAATAAGCAAGCCTGGTTTCTCTAATGCTATTGCAGCAAAAGCAACTAATCCCTTCTGACCTTCAGAAAGCGACCCGACCTTAGCTCTCAATATCTCTGCGTCTAAAAGAAACCCGGCTGCGTGAGCTCTCAAACTTTGCTCTGTGCCATCACCTCCCATTGCTTTTATAAGAGTTTGATATACGGTTGCGTTAAAATCCAATGTTGAAAAATCTTGCCTATAGTATCCAATCTTAACTCCGGCTTTAACGTGCTCCCCCTTTGCATGGCCTGAAGCTAATTTTTCTAAAAGCGTAGTTTTACCAATTCCATTTGGCCCGACTAAAAGCAATCTTTCTTTTTTATTCAAGGTTACATTCACTTTTTTGCTTACAACTTTGTTCTTTACCGCGACTGTGACAGAGTCTAATTGTAAAATCACACCTCCAATATCTTTTTGAGACGGGATGATAAAGTTTCTTATTGTTTTATCTTCTCTCCTTAGTTCTACAACCTCACCTTCTAACTCCTCTATCTTTTTTTTCATCTTTGAAGAAACATCTCTTAAATGTCCCCCTTTTTGAGCAAAGAAGTTAGCTTGCTCTTTTCTGCGAGAAATATCTTTTTCTAATCTAATGTTTTTCATACGCTCTCTTTCTAAACGCATTCTAATTTCTTCAACAACGATAAAGTAATCGCCTGCATATTGCTCAACCTTTTTTGAGAATATATCTAAGTATAGTACGCCTTGGGTAAAAGTATTTAAGAAATCTGCATCGTGGGAAATAACAATACAGGTTTTTGGATAATTAATAATAAACTTTGTTAAATGGGCAATACCTGCTTTATCTAAATTATTTGTCGGCTCATCTAATAAAAGTAAATCCGGGTCCTGTATTAAAGCTGATGCCAAAAGAAGCCTTGCTTGCTGTCCTCCAGAAAGAGTTTTAATTACTCTATCGTGGGGAGAAGAAAGGTTTATTATCTCTAAAACATCATCAATTTTTTTATCAATATTATATACTTTTTCTGTAAAACACTTTTCAAAAAACTCTTTTATGGTCAAGTCTAAATACTCGCGAGGAATTACTTGTTTAGCTGTAGCTATTGTTAAATCCTTACTCACATTAACCGAACCTGAATCAGGTTTTGATTCACCAGTTATTAATTGAAGGATCGTACTCTTCCCTGCGCCATTCTGTCCCATTAATGTAATCTTTGAACCTCTACGTACAGAAAAGCTAGCCTCATTTAAAATTGGCTGGTTTACTCCCCACTCAAAAGAAACATTACTAAATTTTACTATTATTTCATCTGCTGACATGAGACGTATATTATCTTATTTTTTAGTAAATATCCAATTTATTTAAAAAATCGCCGAAGTGGCGATTTTTTCACCTTTTTTATTACCTAAATAAGCGAAATCTTTTTCAGTTCTTTTGCCATTCCCTTGGACGCCTCTCTTAGCTGTTTATCTACATTGAAAGCCTTCTCGTTTACATAAAAAGCCATATCATTTATTGCTACAAGTTTTAACCCAGCTAAAGAACGTAGTCTAGATAAAGCCACATAACCCATTCCTTCAACAAAACACTTAGAAAGGTCTATTTCTGCGGCATCTAAGTTCATACCTTGGCTTTTATGCACTGTTATAGCCCAAGCCAACCGCAATGGCAATTGATTTATTCTTGCTATTATCTTCCCTTCTTCGTCAACCGTCCAGCCAGCTAGCTTTGCAGTAATTTTTCGGCCATAAATGGTTTCTACAATCGGCAAACCCTCAGTATCAAAATCAATCACCTTACCTTGTGTTCCGTTCACATAGCCAACTTCAAAATTGTTTTTCAAAAACATCACCCTTGCTCCTTTTTTTAAAACTAAGCGCTCTGGCGCCAAACAACTTTTCTTTAAAGCATTTATAACATCTCGTTTGCCGGTGGCGGTCATATGATAAATAAATTCCTCGCCAGTAATCTTTTCTAATTCAATGCTATTTACTGTGTCAACATCAATATTGTGGGTATATAATTTTGTAGGGATTTCTAAAAAGTTATCTTGTTGGGGTCTACCCATTAATATTTTTTTTGATTCTTCAACGCTATTATTTCTAATATGGTTTAATAAATCAAACAAATTTTTATCTTTGTGCCTGTGCTGTTCTTCAAGATAACAAACTTTCATATCCATATTTTTCCACGCCTTTGATTCAACCACAAACTTTACCTCGCCACTTTTACTTATCGGTGGAAGCTGGAAAAGATCGCCAGAACAAATAACCTGCATCCCCCCAAATGGCATAAAACTTACTTTAAACTGCTGACAGGCACGGTCAACCGCATCAAACTGGGCAGCCGTAAGCATTGATATCTCGTCAATAATTAAAATCTTAGTATTCTTATAATGCTTTTTTAAATAGGACTTTTTCATTAACTTCTGAATATCTTTTTTGGTAAGGGTTTCTTTTATCCCAAGCCCTGACCACGAATGCAAAGTTGTCCCATTCATATGAGTAGCGGCAATCCCAGTGCTGGCTGTAACTGCCACCGATTTATCATTCTCTTTTAAATAATCTATATATTTGTTTAATAAAAAAGTTTTCCCGCTTCCAGGCGGGCCGGTTAGGAATACGTTGTATCCCATTTTCATTATTTTTAACGCTTCTTCTTGGGTCATTTTAAAGTTTGAATTATAAAATGGTTTTAAAGTAGATACAATTCTTGGTTATATCCGCCGATACCAACAAACTCTGCCTCACCTTTCAAAATCTTTTCGTATGGCTGACACGAAAAACAACCTTGAGATCCACGAGGACATTCAAAACGGCCAATCCCCCGAGCCTCTTTAACTTTTCTAGCAATAGTTAAAACTTTTTCCCGCGCGCTAGTAATTTCTGGTAAAGCAACGCTTGAAGGAGTATCTGCATTGTCTAAATACCAGTAAGCAGCACCAGAAACTTTTCTTTTTTGCAGAGCGTTTAGAAGTAAAATGTAAATTGGCAGTTGAAGGGAATCCTGCCCTTCTTCGTTCTTTCCAGTTTTAAAATCAATCACCCGAATACTATCGTCTGCCTCAATATATTCTAACCAATCAATCTTCCCGCATAAAATTATATTATCTTCCTCTGATAAAAAGAAATTCGGCAACATCTCACTTTCTTCATTTTTCAGTTTTATTGTTTTCTTCAATAAAGGTCCTGGATTTTTTGCGACTCTCTCTATCATTTGCTTCGCACGCTCTTTTGCATCCGACTCTTCTTTTTCTGCTCTAAATCCGCCAATTTTTCCAGAAACTTTTTTCCAATTTTCTTCAAATGCTTCCAATAACGATTTTTTAAATCTATCTTCCACCTTATACTTCGTTAAACTCTCTAATGTTTCGTGCACAGCCGAGCCTAATGATAAAGCCGGACTTACTAAGTTTATCTTTCTGTTGTCCTTACTTTTATATATATTATGCAAATAATATGCCCGAGGACATTTTAAAAAGTCGTTAATGGACGAATGCGACACCCATGTTGAATTGTATTTATCTTTTGCCATATTTATGAGCGAAGAAAGAATGAAAACTGAGGAAGGGAGAAAATAACAAAGTTATTTTCGACGACCGAAACTTTCATTCTGACTGAGCGATTAAATATATAGGCGATTTATCGCCTC
>Ga0180009_10000652_pt1 | contig 46241 bp, 33 predicted proteins | sample OS_PC_MetaG_FD_123537 | JGI IMG/M metagenome (GOLD analysis project Ga0180009, IMG submission 123537) | Groundwater microbial communities from the Aspo Hard Rock Laboratory (HRL) deep subsurface site, Sweden - OS_PC_MetaG | ecosystem: Environmental > Aquatic > Deep subsurface > Groundwater...
ATGGGGCATGTGCTTAAAACCGGCTGGGTGCTGGGAAGAATTTACCAGGTTATACCAAACGAAGAATATTTAACCGCGGCCGAAAAATTATTAAACGATGTTTGGACTAATGGATATGATCATGTTTATGGCGGACCATTTAAAGATTATGACAGATTAACAGGCAATCCTATCGGATACGGACTTGCTAATTCTCAATTTGCAAAAGCATGGTGGCAGATGGAGCAGGCAATTGTAGCCGGATTGCAAATTTATGAGCTGACTAAAAATGATACTTATCTCCAAATGGCAGATGAATCCTTAGATTTTTTTATGAAGTATTTTGTTGACCATACATACGGTGAAATTTATGCCGACCTATATCAAAACGGCTCGCTGATTGTTGATTGGAACAGACATAAAGGAAATGGTTCAAAAGCCGGATACCATTCAATTGAAACCGGTTATTATTCATATTTGTACGGCAATCTTTTTTATAATAAAAAAGACGTTGTTCTGAATTATAATTTTTATCCCGTGGAATATGAAAGAAATATAAAGGTTTATCCGCTGTCTATCGCCGACGATAAATTAAAAATTAAAAATGTTGTATTTGAAGGCGCTGAATATACCGCTTATAGTTCAGCCGATAAAACTATTAATTTGCCCGCGGGAAATGGCGGAAAATTTATAATTACGTTCGGCACCGATGAAACTACAATAATCGCTGATAATAAAAATATTCCGCATGAATTTAATTTATTCCAGAATTATCCTAATCCGTTTAATCCCTCTACTAAAATAAAATTTTCAGTTTCAGAACCCGGCAATGTATCATTAAAAATTTATGACGCACTCGGACGCGAAATAAAAGAATTGGCAAACAATTATTATAATGCGGGGAATTATGAAATTGATTTTTCAGGAGATAAATTAAGTTCCGGTATTTATTTTTATTCGCTTATAAGCGGCAATAATATTAAAACAAAAAAAATGATTTTACTTAAATAATTATAAAATTTGTCAAATGTATATTTTAGGAATTTCCGCTTATTATCACGACAGCGCGGCATGTTTAATTAAGGACGGCGAAATAATTGCGGCCGCTCAGGAAGAACGTTTTACCCGTAAGAAACATGACTATAATTTCCCGATCAACGCGGTAAATTTCTGCCTTAATTATGCGGGAATTAAAAGCGGCGATCTTTCATACGTAGCCTTTTACGATAAACCTTTTTTGAAATTCGAAAGAATTTTGGAAACATATCTTACATACGCTCCTGTTGGAATTAAATCTTTTATAAAAGCGATTCCTCTCTGGATAAATCAAAAACTCTGGATGAAAGAATTAGTTAAAAAAGAGTTAAACTACGAAGGACAAATACTTTTTCCCGAACATCATGAATCCCACGCTGCTTCAGCTTTTTACGCTTCTCCTTTTCAGGAAGCGGCTTTCTTAACTATTGACGGAGTAGGGGAATGGACTACAACTAGTTTCGGAATTGGAAATAATAATAAACTAAATATAATTGCCGATATTAAATTCCCGCATTCCATCGGACTTCTATATTCCGCTTTTACATATTACACAGGATTTAAAGTTAACTCCGGCGAGTATAAGGTAATGGGATTAGCGCCGTACGGCGAACCGAAATACGTCGATTTAATTTATGATAAATTAATCGATTTAAAAGAAGACGGCTCATTCAAAATGAATATGGAGTATTTTAATTATTGCGCCGGTTTAACTATGACGAATAAAAAATTCGACAAACTTTTCGGAGGTCCTCCTAGAAAACCTGAATCAAAATTAACTCAAAGAGAAATGGATCTTGCCCGCTCCGTTCAGGATGTAACCGAAGAAGTTATGTTAAGAATTGCCAAACATATAAAAAAGGAAACGGGACAGAAATATTTATGTCTTGCCGGAGGGGTCGCTTTAAACTGTGTTGCTAACGGAAAAATATTAAAAGAAAATATTTTTGACGATATATGGATTCAGCCTGCGGCTGGGGATGCAGGCGGAGCTTTAGGCGCGGCTTTGTTTACATGGTATCAATATTTAGGCAATGAAAGAAAAGCAGACGATAAAAATGATTTTCAAAAAGGATCATATCTGGGTCCCGAATATTCGGCTTTCAATATTAAAGAGTTCCTGGAATCAAAGAATATTAAATATGAACTTTTGATTGATTCTCAAATACCGTCGAAAATATCTGATCTTATAAATGAAGAGAATGTGATCGGCTGGTTTCAGGGAAGAATGGAATTCGGGCCGCGCGCGTTAGGCGGGAGAACAATAATCGGCGATGCGCGTTCCGCAAAGATGCAGAGTAAAATGAATCTGAAAATAAAATTCAGAGAAAGCTTCCGTCCATTTGCTCCGTCTGTTATTGAGGAGAAAATAAGCGACTACTTCGAAATAGACAGACCCAGTCCTTATATGCTTCTGGTCGCGAAAGTAAAAAAAGAGAAGCAGAAAATTATGAATGAAGAAGAAGATAAATTATTCGGTATCGATAAACTCAATCTCATTCGTTCTGATATACCCGCTGTTACGCATGTTGATTATTCGGCTAGGATTCAATCTGTAAGCAAGAATACAAATCCTCTTTATCATGAAATGATTTCGTCGTTTGATAAGAAATACGGTTGCGGAGTAATTGTAAATACTTCTTTTAACGTAAGGGGAGAACCTATTGTCTGTACCCCTGAAGAAGCCTATAAATGTTTTATGAGAACCGATATGGATTATTTGATAATGGGTAATTATCTTCTAAACAAAAAAGAACAAAAACCTTTGGATGAGGATAAAGACTGGAAGAAGGAGTTTACACTAGACTAATATGCTGATAGAAGAACTAAAAAATATTAATAGTAATACAAAAGAATTAAAAAAATTCGGGCTAACAATAGGAATAGTTTTATTAATTATTTCTGCTCTTATGTTTTACTATTCGACCGAATTAAGACTCCATTTTGGAATAGCCGGATTAATAGTAATTGTTTCCGGTTATCTTTTCCCTAAAATTCTTATACCTTTTCAAAAAATATGGATGGGGATCGCATTGATTCTAGGTTTTATTATGTCGAGAATTATTTTAACTTTTTTGTTTTATCTTGTTATTACTCCTATCAGTTTAATTGCTAGACTTGCAAAAAAAGATTTCCTTGATCTATCAATAAACAAATCAAAAGAAAGTTATTGGAGTTACCGGGAAAAGAAAGAATACACAAAAGTAGATACTGAAAGACAATTTTAAGGAAATAAAATGAGCAAGTTATCAGTTTTATCCGAATTGTGGGAATTTCTGAAAGTACGCAAAAAATGGTGGCTGATGCCGATTGTAATATTTCTCGCGCTATTAGGCGGTTTGATAATTTTAACTCAAGGTTCCGCCTTAGCACCATTTATTTATGCTATTTTTTAATTATTTCTATAAATTTTATGGTGATTTTAAAAATAATTCATTATTCTTAGTGTCTAAATTTTATAAAACTTTGTGATTTCACCGGCCTAGACCTGGAAATATCCCAAATCAAAAATTTAGAACTAAAGGAGAGTTGACAGAGTCCCGCAGTAAGCGGGAAATGCGGTTATCTTGAAAGTAAAAAATATTTTGGAGAGTTGGCAGAGCGGTTGAATGCGGCGGTCTTGAAAACCGTTAAGGGTGCAAGCCCTTCCGGGGTTCGAATCCCTGACTCTCCGCCCAGAGAATAAAAAAGCCTGAAATTGAATGATTTTGGGCTTTTTTATGTCCAAAATTCTTCGTAGAAAAAACAACTCTCCGCATTCACTAAAAAAGTTATGTTTCAGGCAGTTTTCTAAATTCTCATACTGTCTAAACGGCTTGTTATGGTCATTTCTTGGTCACAAGATTTTGTGAATATATTTATAATTTAACTGCATTATGGAGTTTCCGCCACCCTTTCTTTTTATACTGAATTGTTGACAATTTTATTTGCGTTAATATAATTGCAAACTATTGAATAGAATTGTTCATAATTATTATTATATCGAATTAATGATTCTAAAAAGTATTGGGTAAACTTTTCATAACTAACTCCACGGTACTGCAAAAGCTTTTCATCAAAAAAACTTAAGAATCTATCTAAGTAGTAAATTCGACTATAAAAATAAATCTGTTATTGCGAAAATGAATTGAATTTTTCCTTACAATCGTGTGAACAAAAATAAAAGTCATTCCTATCCAATGTTAACTTAATCGGTGCACTTCTTTTATCCAGTTGCATGTGGCACACGGGATCAACAACTATGTATTCTTTGTTGATTTTAGGAACTATAGAATAGAGTACTATTTCTTCTCTCACATTTTTGAATATAACATTCCCGATTTTCATTAGATTGTAATTAAACTTACTTTTAATACTATTAATAAATTTCTGAGAACATAGAATTTGTCCACCTTTTGAATAAGAACAAATTCTTGATGTAAGATTAATCGTGTGACCGAAATATTTTCCATTTTTCTTAATTACAGGTCCGGTATGAAGCCCAAGATGAAGGCTGGGAAAATGGAGCTCGTCTTCAATTTTGTCTAAAAGTTTAAGCGCAGTATCTGCTAAACTATCAGAATCTTCAGAAACTATTAAAACTTCATCTCCTACTCGTTCAACTAAGGAGACATTCAGAGATAGAGATTGCTGAACAAAAGTTAAGTATTTTTCAATTAGCTCTAAGGCAGATTGGTCGCCGTGAATTTCTGTCAAAGCTGTATAACCGGCTAAATCGGCAATGAGAAAAGATAATGTTGTTTCTTTCTGATCTGACATAATTACTATACTATTCTTTTTAGTTACTTCTACAATTAAATTTATTTTTTACTTCTTTCACAAGCAAGTGAAGTAATATTAATACTCAATAATTAATTTGACAACTTTTTGAGTGTTTTATTTCTTAAGATGCTGATTATTTATCTCAAAGGACATTATTCATAGCTTTTCTCTGCGCCGACCTAGACCTAATTTATTTAACATATTTATCATAGTTTCAGTGGGCATGCTTAAGCTGTTTATTTTGCTCCGAAACTGATCCATGTGTTGAATGTGTACTGTTTGCTTGATAAGTTTCTACTAAGGTTCTATAATGCTCAGAAGTCATATTGGGAAGTTGTCTGACAAAAGCAGCAATTGCCCAAACATCATCATCCGAGTGTCCCGGAGGCAATGCTATCATTCCGGTGTTTTTGATGCCGTTTTTAATTATCCAGAAAAGTTCTTCATCACTCCAGTTTTCAACTACTTCTGAATCTGTTAAAGGCGGAGGAGGCGGGTAGAGCACCATCCACGAGGCCTTTTGTTCTCCCGGCGCAGCGTGACAGGGTGCGCAAGCAATACTGTAATGACCAATTGCATTCTCAGCGAGAACCGGATCCTGCAAATTGATTCCCGGTGGAATTCTAACCTCACTTGCGTGATTGCGAACAGACTGCTCCATAATGTAGCGTAATGTTTTCTCAACTAAAAGGGAGTGTGGTGAAGTTGCTCCAACATTATACCATCCATTGCTGATTACTAGAAATCCGGCCACCAAGGTTAAAGCACCTAGACCAGCAATAACGATTATAACGCTTTTCCAATTTATTTTGTCTTTCATCTTATGTTCCTTTCTTTTGGATGCAAAAATATTTCTAAATACATGATAGATTGTCTGATATTTATTACGTTACATAATTCTAGATTTTTGCTACATAATTTTGGCACGCAGCTGCAGATAATGGTTTACAGTAAAATATTACTAATAATCAGCACTTATTTTTGAACCTTTTATCAGCAGCCAAATTGTAAATGATAATTCACCAATTATTCCGGGCAGCAATACTATCATCATAAAGATATCTTTGTAATCATTGTAGGTAGGTAAAAGTATATTTGCGAAGCTATCTATTAAGTATCCCACTCCGGCAGCAAATAATAGTATTCCCAATAGTTTTGGGATATAGCCTGACTTAAAAATTAAGTAGCTAAGAATGATCAGATGAAAACCAAAGAATATTAATCCAATCAACCAGGTTGTGTTAAAATCCTTGAAAACTGAAATTATTTCACTACCCGTCTGAATATTATTTTCTGCAGCGGGCAGCATATTTAACACATTCAAAAAATACATTAAAGCCAAACCGAAAATTGCTGCATTTACGACTCGAAACAAAGAAGCTAAAAGTGATATACTTTTATCTACTTTTAGTAAAAGATAGTAAAGAGTCCAGGCGAGCAGTAAATCGGCAATTACCATTACAACAAAACCAAATATTCCGAACCGGAAAAGCATCTCATTGCCTATTAAGTTTTGTACTGTTTTCTCAACGTCATCCCACACGATAATATTTTCCAAAACGAAGAAATTAGAAAAGAAACCCGTAGCAAAGATTATTAAATATCCGATACCTGTTATCTTTGCAAATTGATTAATAGAAAAAACTGATTGATTATTCATCTAATACTCCATCTCTGAATCATTAATTATAATTTTAGACTAGTATGAAATTCTTAATTATGAAATCTTCTGAATAACCAAGCCGCAAATAAATACCTTTGCCCATATCTGAAGCTTGCAGTGTTGAAAATTTCATTCCTGCGGTAATTGATTCATTTAAAACGTGTTTCATAATCTCATCTGCAAAGCCCTGTCTTCTTGCAGAGGGGATAACACCAACACCGTGTATTCCGCTTACATTTCCTGTGTTATAAACTATTGCGGTTCCGATTGGTTTATCATTAATTGAAGCTAAGTAATAATTTATCTTGTCTTTAGTTCGCAATAAAATCTCTTTACTGATTTTATAACCGAAAGCATCCGGATATATCTCTTCCCAAGTCTGAGCTTTAACTTTATCTGTGACCAATTCAAAAGTTAGTCGCCTCTCAAAATCAAATTTGTTTTTAAGTTTCATTGACATACCGACTTGCTTGAATTTTATGTCAAACCCTTGCGAATTGAATAAACCATCTGTGTTGGAATTATAAATATCCCAATACGGCACTGTAATTTGAGTGGAGTTATTTTTTAAAAATTCGACCGCTGATTTCAACGCATTACTATTAACATCGTGATCGAACCATAATCGGTTCGGCCATTCGGAATTTTCGACACGACTATAGTTGAACTCATCAGTTTCAAAATATGAGTCCATTGAAAGCCCTGCCACTTGCCATAATGAAATTAAATTATTTATGTTTTCTTGTGTCATTTTTCCCTCTATTTAAAATTTATTAAGAATATTCCTGCTGTCATTGATATTACACCTAAAACTCTTTTCACTGTAATCGGTTCGACCGGAAGCCCCATCAATCCAAAGTGTCCCGCAATAAGTGAAAAAATAATTTGTCCGAATAATCCCAGAGAAATCATAGTTGAGATGCCGAGCTTGGGAATTGTGTAATAATATAGACTGATTCCTATTACACTCAAAAGTCCGCCGGTAAACCATAAATAAAGGGGAACACTTTTTATAGTCTCTAAAGAGGGGGGATTTTTGGCGCTGATAACCACGAACAAAAATGCAAAAAATGTACTGCTGAAAAATGCAGTAACTGCAGCGAGTAACGGACTTTTTAAGAGTACACCCAATTGAGAATTGAACACACCTTGCGCGGCTAAAAAGACTCCACCGGTAAATGCTATTACGGATAAAAATAGTTGATTCATTTTTTCTTCCTTTCTTACGCTACAGATTTATGCCGAATTGTCTCTACAGTTTCGAACAATTCATCTATTGATTTTCTTACTTTCGGGAGGAACTGTAAATTATCCGATTGAGATCGATAACCGATTGAAGCAATTACCGAAGCACTTAAGTTTTGTTCGGAAAGTCTCAATATTTCATCGTACTTATTTTTCTCAAATCCTTCCATCGGACAAGCATCAATTTTTAACTCTGCGCAGGCGGTAAGTAAAAACCCAAGGGCAATGTACGTTTGTCTTTTCGTCCAGTTATCTTTTTCGGGTTTGGTCATTCCGCTAACTTTACTTTTCATAAAGTCGGAATAACCTTTTAGCTTATTGAAGTCTTGATTTTCTGTTTCGCATTTTAGTCGAATGAAATCATCAATATGACTCTCGTTCACATCTTTGTAATTACAGAAAACAATCAAAGCAGAGGAATCAGTAATCTGATTTTGATTCCAAGAAGCAGCTTTCAGTTTTTCTCTTATTTCGGAGTCTTCAATTATGAGTACCTTGTACAATTGCAATCCGTATGATGAAGGGGATAGTCGAACAACTTCCATCAGCTTTTTCATCTCTTCATCCGGGATTTTCTTTGTTTTGTCAAATTGTTTTGTTGCATAACGCCATTTTAGATCATTTATTAATTTCATTTTTTACCTCTTAGATTAATTATTATCACTACTGCTTTGATAAGCTTTCCACGCGGAATAGTATAACTTAAGTTCGTTAATAAAACCTAGATGTTTCGGGGCCCATCCAAGAATATCTCTTGCAAATGAAGTATCGAATTTTTGATTTATTACTAATGCTTCAGCGAAGTCACCTATTGTGTTTATTGCTTTTTCAAGCGGAATGAAGTTTAGATTAACCGAACTATCGCTGAATCGTTTAATTTCTGTAACCATCTCATTCAGTGTAGCGGATGTTTCTTCGACGATATTAAATACTTTATTTGAAATACCTTTCTCAGCAGCTAATAAGTACGCGTTTGTCAGATCATCAACGTGAATCATCGGCCAACGATTAGTGCCGTCACCGATTATATCAACTGACTTTTTATTTATTACCGCATCAAACAAATCGTTTGTCAAATCACCTTTGCCACCGTAAACACAGCCCGGTCTTATGACGATTCCGTTTAGATAAGGATTGTCAATTACGAGTCTATCAATTTCCGGTCGCCAGCTTACAGCTTTGATTGCTTTGGTCTCGTTTTCTTCAGTTAGTGTCTCACTCGAACTACCGTAAACCCAAGTACCGCTTGTATAAATAAGTTTTTGAATTTTGTCTGAATTTCTTGCCACATCTATAAAATTTTCAATCATATTTTTATCTAATGCAGCGGTGTCATTACAATAATCGACTGCGGCGTGTATAATAATATCAGATTGCGCGGCAGTTTTAATGAAATTGCTCGGATCCTGCAGCGAACCGATTAAAGGCTCGATCTCTTCCTTTGCCAACTGATTTGATTTTTCGCTGCTTCGTGTCAGTCCAATTACGTGGTGGCCAGCTCTCCTAAATGTTTTTGCTGCTGCGAAACCAATGTAGCCTGTTGCACCTGTTATAAATACTTTCATCTTATCTCCCTTTCTCTTTAATTATTTTCTGAGTTGTTTATTGGAAACGCAAGAGGACGCATCGGCGCGGCGCTTGCACCTCTTAGCTTAAGTGATGCAGAGATAAAAGCGAATTGGTAGACTTTATCTTTTGCTAATTCTTCCAGATACATCTGTTCAATAAACATTACACCTTTTTCTGCTAATAGATAAGTATGTACCGGAACCCAGTTGTCTTCTCTTTCGGGAGGGAATGCTTCGAAGCTGAGATTGTCTGCACCCAACAGCATAATCTTCTTTTCCTCAACAAGCCATTTAACGGCATCTAAGCTTATACCGGGATAATTATCTAAGTATTTATTTGCATCATCATAATATGCAGCCTGTCCAGTTCTTATAACTACAACATCACCTTCCTGCAAAGAAATGTTTTGCTTTCGGAGCGCACCTTTTAAGTCATCTGAATTTATCCTGTAATTCTTCTCGAGTGCTTCAACATTTTTGTATGCCGGAATATCTATTAACACTCCTCTAGCAATTATCGGCGGAATTGTTTCCGCACCGGTTTTCTTCCAGCCTTTATTGCCCAAATGTTCTTCCGGTGTAAAGCCATTCCAAATTTTTCCGTTCAGACCGAAATGATTGAGTGCATCAATGTGAGTCCCCATATGAGTGTACATCGAAATCGCATCACCCGTGTAAGAAACTTTTTTATTCATTGCTTCACCGAGATTATTTGGATTGTCTACAACAGTACCGTGGGGAGTGTGAGTGAGCCAATATTGATACGAAGGATCTCCTAGAGAATGGAAACTCGGCATCCCGACGAAATATTCAACACTTAGATCGTATGCTTTGCCGCTGCTTATTTTTGAGAGAATGGAAAGCTGCGAGCTTTCATTCATCATATTTAATGTCCCGATCTCATCACCCGCACCCCACGGGCTTTTCCCAACTTTCTCCGTTGGTTGAGCAATTACTGCAGATGTGAGGAATGTAATGGCGATCAGAAATGAAAAAGCGAGTTGATTTAATCTATTTTGAAAGAATTTCATTTTTACCTCATGAATATTTGTTAACGATTACGAAACAAATATAAATTGGAGGCTGCAGAAAAAAATTAATCTAGATTAAGATCGTTATTTGATTCTTCTTTTTCTTAAAACACTCAAAAACTCGGGTGTGATTCCAAGGTATGAGGCGAGGGCATACTGAGGAACGCGTTGCTCTATTTCGGGGTATTTTTCGCAGAATTCGGTATATCGGATTTCTGCGGTTTTACTCAAAGAGTTTACGGTTCTGTCAATAAAGGCGACATATGCATTTTGAAATTTCAGCCGGAAAAATCTTTCGATCGAGTGAGAACTGTCAAATAATTCATCCAACTTCTCTTTAGGTGCCTGTAAAAATTTTCCGTTTTCAATTGCCTGTATGTATTGTGTTGATGGTGTACCCGTGAAGTAGCTGTAGAGATCATTTATCCACCAGCCCTCAATACCAAAATGTACAATATGTTCTTTTCCGTCTTCATTTAGGTAGTAGGATTTCAAACATCCTTCAACTACAAAACGCATGTGTGATGAAATATCCTCGGCTGAGAGTATAATATCATTCTTTTTGAATTCTCTTAATGTAAAACACTCCGTAATCAGTTTCTTTTCCTGAGAACTCAACTTTACATCTTTTTTAAAATGTTCTAGCAATAAATCATATGGATCCATAAAACCGGTATCAGCCTAAATTGTTTTTGTAGTGTAAAATATTATAATGATTTTTTAAATCAAATAGATTTTGTCAATGAATTAATTGTTTTTGACAGATGCCAAATAACTCTTTTACAAGTATGCTAAAAGGGAGGTAATACTGATTTTTTGTATATGAAACCATTGTATTATTTTGAAATTGGATTTTTCTGTTTATAAAAGAATTGTTGGATTTCCTTTTACTCAAATAATAATTTTATTTCTTCGTGATATTTTTCATCAGCATGTTCAATTATTTCCTTAAGCAGATCAGTAGATATCGGATTTGCATTAGGATGCTTATGCTTTGTTAGAAAATTTTTTAATGCGAGGTTTAGCTTTTCTTCACCTATTAATTCACTTAGCTCAACAAATACAACAGCCCCTTTTGAGTATGCTAAATAAGGGTGATCTTTTGTTACTTTTAATAATGAGATTTTTTCATTAAAACCTTTTTCTGCGTCATAGATTTGCCGGTGAATATTTAAACGCTCTAGCATCTTTATTTCGCCGTACATTTTTTTGTAAATCATCATTTCGGTGTACATTGCTAAACTTTCAGTCAGCATAGCATAACCTTCTCTATAGTCTGGATCAATCTGACTGGTTCCCCACCAAAAATGTGCTGCTTCATGTCCGGCTAACTCATTCACTACATCTTGATTATTCTCGACTTCAATATTGGCGTTAAAGGTCATGTTTTCGGTCATAAAAATAACACCGGGATAAGCTGTTCCCGCAAAACCTTCAGTAAACGAAGAAATTTCTGCAAAAATTACAGATTGAAAAGGATAAGGTCCAAAATTGTTTATACAATAATCTAAAGTTAGTTTTGAGTTTTCAATAAGATGATCAACATTTTTATTGTGCAGCGGATGATAGAAGACTTGAATCTTAATTCCATTATGGTCAACACTTTTTATTTTGTACTCTGCTGAAGAAAGAGCAAATCGGAATGGAATTGATTCAGCTTGATATTCGAAATAGTTTCGTTCATTTTGCTGCCACTGTTTCTTTAATTCACCTGTACCAACCGCAGTTTGGTTTTTAGGTGTAGAAATTGTCATAACCAAATTAATAAAATCATCTGTTTTAACTCTTGGCGCTTCTAATGGTCTAATTTCTGTTGCACTACCTAATTCATATTTTTCTCTTTGATTATCATCTTGTATTTCCATTTCTTCATCATAACCAAAACGGGGGAAATAGCGGCTGACTCGCATAAACGAACCGTTTTCAATTATTGCATTAAAAGAATTATGACCATTAGCTGAATGCCACTTATAGCTCAATTCAAACTCAAGCTTTGCAAAGCTGTTAGGTGTAATTGCTTTACTTAGTATAAACTCCGAAACGGGTTTATCGATTGATATGACTTCATCTTTATACCGGTAGGTTAGAGATATTATCTTAAAATCATTAGGAAGATTTATAAGAATCGAATCGATGGATTTATCATCTCTATTTTGAATGATATATTTACCTATAATCCGGTACGCCTGCTCAATAGGGAATAAGTCAATTTCTGCAGTAACTTCATATATTGAAGGCTGGGGAATATTTTTGTATTTCCTAAATTCTTTTTCATACAATACTTTTTCTTTTAAAATACTCTCATCATCTTGAGGAATATATCCTTCCGAATAAGTTGAACCGCTTAAAAATGCAGTCACAACTAAAATCAAAATTGCAATGCTTTTTATTATTCTTTTGCTTTTGTTCTTTAAAGAATAATAGACTACGAAAAGCAGACCGGCAATTGAAAAGCCGAATGCTAATCTAAATAGAAATGAATTTATATAAATACCATAACCTAAAAAGTCACTATAATTACCTCTGTATCCGGATAAAAATCTGAATAAGGAATTATCAATTATAGATTTGGAAATAGGTGTAGTAAAAATCAAAAAGAACAAAATTGATAATCCTAATGCTGCCGCCTTATTTTTGCTGACAATATTTATTAAAAGAAGGAATAATGAAAGAAGTATCAACGGGAAAGTGTTAAAGACCAAAACACCGTAATATGCCTTCCAGTCAAAGTAAGGGTATTTGAAAATTATCTGGAAAATAACTGCTTCAATAATTAAGATAAATGTAAGATAAAGTATTAATACAAGAATACTTCCGGCATGCCCAAAAGCTTTTTCTTTTGAAAAATAAGTTGTATTCTCAATAAATGAAAACCGGGAAGCATTACTTCTCCAAAAAATATCGTTAACAAAATAAACTAACAGTAAAGCACCCAAAAAATAAAAGGTACTATTAATTGTTTGAGCTAAAAGTCCGGAAGAGGCATAATGCTGGGGAAGACGAATTCCTTTATCAATATCATCAAACATTTCAACTCCTAAATAAAATAAAAGGAGTAAAGTGACAGCCGTAAAAGATGCACTCTTGAACAAATAAATTGAATCAATTTTAATAAATGAAAATAATGCATTTAATTTAGTCTTTAGACTGAAAGAACTAATTGATATTGAAAAAGGGGTGTGTAAATATTCCGTTCTTAGAGTTGAGTTTTGAACTCTTGATTTTCCTTTGTAAATAGGGAGGAATGAAAAAGAACGAATTCCTAAATAGAATGCAGTTAAAGATAAGAGCATTATCATAAGTCTATTAAAAAGAAAGTAATTTGAAAGGGGAACGGCTTGGTAATTTCTTTGAAATAGAGTGAGATCTTTCGCTTCAAAGAAATATCCTGAAAGTCCGAATAAATCTAAAGCTGCAGAAATTTGTTGAACAAAAACTGATTGAGGTAACGACTGTGCCATAAAAGGGGCATTAGAAAACATAAGTGCAATCATATAAAAAACATAAAGCAGTACACCCGTTAACGCTGCCAGTAACTTATTCTTAAATTTCTGAGAAATAAAAAATATGATGCTGCAAATCATTAATGTGTTTATTGCACCAAAAATTATAAAAGGAAAAAGATAATGCCAGAGAATAAAGCCGGGATTCATTTGAGCTTCTGATTGCAGATTAAGTCCCGCAGCATAACCTGTAACCAAAACAAAAAAGCCCAGCAGAGTAATTATGTAATAGGAGAGAAAACGAGCAATTGCAAATTCTTTTTTATTTATTGGAGTTGAAAATATAATCAATCCGAAGTTTGCATCCTCTTCTTTGAACAATAATACAAATGTAGAAATAGTAGCAATCAATATGATGGTTAAACTCAACAGACCTATCATAAAGCCAATTGAATATGCTGCATTAACTGAAAGTTCATCACCTATGGAAATGTTGAATTTGAATCCTGTTAAAAATCCAAGCCCAATCAATACAATAAATGCCGCAAATGTTATCCTTTGTTTTAAGGAAGTTAAAATGTCATTTAATATTATTGTTTTCATTGAAAGGGAGAATTATAAATTTTTAAAATATACGTGCTCCAATGTAGGTTCAATTCCGGTAAAACCATCAGGACAATTTTCTGCAAATACTGTAATGTGCAGCACTTTTTGAATTAACTGCGTGCTGATAACCTTATGCTTCGTTTTCTCATATGGCAAATCTTCCATCAAAATTGCTTTTATCCATAAATTTCCTTTTAGCTGTGCAATAAAATCTTTTGGTGAACCTTTTGTTACTATTGAACCATCTTTAATTATTGCCATTTGAGAACAAAGATTTCTCACATCTTCTACCAAATGTGTAGAAAGAATGATGATTATATCTTCGCTGATATTACTAAGCAAGGTATTAAATCTATTGCGTTCTTCCGGATCGAGTCCTGCTGTCGGTTCATCTACAATAACAATCTTTGGATCTCCAAGTAAAGCTTGAGCAACACCAAACCGCTGTTTCATTCCTCCGGAAAAAGTATGCACCTCTTTATTTCTGGAATCAGATAAGTTTACTTTTTCTAATAATTCAATAATCTGATTATGCCTTTGTTTTTTAGATTGCACTCCTTTTAACTTTGCAATGTGATCTAATAAATTATAAGCAGATACATTAGGGTAAACGCCAAAATCTTGAGGTAAAAATCCTAAATACTTTTGTATGCAAAGCGGATCATTAACTATATCAAATGCGTTAAAAGATAATTTTCCTGTTGTTGGTTTTTGTAAACCTACTATAGTTTTCATCAACGAAGATTTTCCCGCACCGTTTGGGCCAAGCAGCCCAAATATTCCGTTGTTTATCTCCAAGTTTATATCTGTTAGTGCTTGATACCCGTTATTGTATGCAAGCGATACATTCTCAATTTTTAGTTTGTTCATATTTAGTAAATCTGTAAAATTATTTTTCGTAGTCCATTATATCCCCCGGTTTACAATCAAGTGCTTTACAGATCGCTTCAAGGGTTTCAAAACGGATACCTCTTGCTTTTCCGTTTTTCAGAATGGATAAATTAGCAGGTGTAATTCCAATTTGTTCGGCTAAATCCTTGCTCTTTATCTTTCGCTTAGCAAGCATTACATCTATGTTTATTATGATCGGCATATTTTAAACATATAAATCCTGTTCGTTTTGCAGTGATAAACCTTGATTAAAAATTTCAGAGAAAATAAAAATAAAAATCCCTAAAAAGATATGTAATGCAACTATCATAAATATTCCCGCTTCTACTTCAATAAAAAATGAGGAAAATATCAATAGTGCTAAAGGTAGAATTATATTAGTTAGATAAAACCTCTTAAGTTGAATTATGTTGAACTGAGTAAAAAGTTTCTCCTGAAAGAATACCTTAAACACATTTGAGAGGAGATAAAAAAAGAGAGTATAAGAAAGCATTGGAAGAAGAAAAGCAAAAATAAAGTAACTCAATGTGTTGTCTAATATTAAAAATGAAACATCTGTTAATGGATATTCTATAATCTTTCTATTCTCATCTATTTGAATATTTATTTCACCCACCCAGCTAATAACGGCATACACTGTTGTAACTAAATATATCCAAGTCAAAATTCTCGTTAATAAGTATAAGGTCTTTGAAATTGTTCTTGTTTTTTTCATTGCTCTACTTTTTTATTGTTTGTAATGTAAATAAAAAATTATTGTAATACAATAATAAATTATTGTATTAAAGGTATTAATTGTTGTTTTACTTTTCTTTCTTGATTCGCGACAATGACCTGTCCCTATCCAAAACCTCGTCCGACACTAAAATCACAGAAGAATCAAGTTGATTTTAGTGATGTTGTAGAACTAAAAGTTAGAAACGATATAATTGTTGTTGGAAATTCTTGAAAAACATAATGATCGAAGTTGTTTTAACCATAAATGGAAATAATTCCGGGTCGGTCAATTAAGACTTGATGATGAAGGAAAAACCTGGGAATTCGTTAAACTGCTTCTCGGAAGTAACAGTTATGCAATCCATTTGCTGCTGGGACTATTTTGAATTTTACCAATATCTTGCACTTCTTTTGACTGGGAGAATCATTATTAAAACCGATTGTTAGTATCCGATTTTTAAAAACAAGGTGGTCACAAAATAGTAACAACATTTCAAAAAGTTTTTAATTTAGGCTAAAAACGAACAATATTTAATGTAGCGAAGACTCCCTGACTCTCCGCAACTACTTAAAAGTCCGAAGACAAATTGTTTTCGGACTTTTTTGTTTTAAAATACAATTAATAAATAGAAGACTATTCATTATTCTCTATTATAATTTTTGAAGTAATTTCGTGAAAATGTAAAATGTCCGTGTTAAATCCTGTTCTTTCTACTCCATGAACTTTAAATAAAATTTCAAAATATGGGGGCATATTTTTTTCAATAAAATTGTCATTTGTTAATTTATCGATAAATGATGAAGATGTTAACTCCTTCAGCATTTCAATTTTACCGAATGAAGAGAAAGAAATCATTAACATAACAGTTGTTTTATCAGTAGTGGGAAATTTTGCAACGATAGGAAAGTCGTCATGAAATCCATATCGGTAATATGACTCCAATGAATATGTTTCAACTGTATCAGTATGTTCAGGGGAATAAAATATTTTATGCGGAAAGAGGTTAACTTTATATCTTAATTTATCCAGGAAAAATCTCATATTCCTTAAAGTTTTTTCACTACCGACAAATATTATATTATTTTTTTGTACATCCTGCCAAACTAAATCGGAAGCTAATTTAATTTTTAATCTATTTTCATCACCCCTAAAAACTTTGGTTAATTTTTCAACAATATACGGAACTTCCATTCCTAAATAAGTAAGTGGTGTTTGAATATATTTAGCTTTTGCTTCAGGGGATTTTTCCAGATATTTCTCAAAGTCCTGTTTCGAGTTTATTTCAACATCTCTTATAAACAATTCACTTTCGTTTAATTTATAAGGACGTTGAAAAACATAATAATCGCCAATAACGAGAATCGTTGACAAATCAGATTGAAGGAAATCCTTCCAGATTGCATTATTCTCTTCAACAATTGTTAAAAATTTATTTTGCTCAACTAAAATTTGGTTTTTGTACCAAAAGTAAATTGATACACTCGTTAAAATTATTATTATCAGAAAAAAATAATAAAAAGGTTTCCATTTGATTATCTTTGCAATCTTTCTCTCAGAATTTATTTTAAATTCAACTTTATAATGACCTTTTGGTAAAAATAATCTAATCTCATCATTCGCTCCTTCTGCTAAATAGTAGGTTTGTAGTTTTTTCCGAATGGAATATATATGCGATCGAACTATTGAAGAATCAGATGGATTAAAATCTTCATCTCTACCAAAAATATCCTTTGCAATATCAACTTCTTTGAGCACATTACCATTTAATGTATTATCAATTAAATACTGAAGTAATTTCTGGTCAATTTCTGCAGAAAAATATCCGCTGTCATATATTTTTGTTAATATTTGCTTTGCAGTCTCTTTATTCATTTACATGATATCCGGTTTTAACTATAACAAAATTTAATGCTATTAATTAAATAAAAACTTCAATATAGTCAAAAACATGTCAAAAACATGTTTTTAACTTTTCTCCATACGAAACTAAAATATATTAGAGTGCAAAAAATAACTAACTTTACTAAAATTTAAATAAGAGAAAAAAGAACTATTATATTATTATATTCAAATTAGTCATTTATTCATAATTAAAATAATTGTCTAAATATAAATTGTGTCCCAGTAAAATGCATCAATAAAATATGAATATTATTCTGAAGAAAATAGACCTAATGATTCGACCATTAAAATTAATTTATTAATATGAAAAAAAGGGCATTCAAAATGCATAATAGGTCATTATTAATTATACTCATGATGTATTTAATAACTTCAATTACTTTTGCTGATACAAACGGTAAAATATCAGGTGTGGTAATTGATAAAAAAACAGGTGAACGACTGCCTGGCGTAAATATTATCCTAGTTGATTCTGATATTGGCGCTGCTACTAATGCAAATGGAGAATATTTCATAATAAATCTCCCTCCCGATACATACACCTTAAAAGCCTCATATGTTGGATATGCTACAATAATAATTAAAGACGTACGTGTTAATATTGAGCGTACTACTTCAATTGATATTGAGATGCAAGAGGAGTCTTTGCAACTAGGACAGGAAATTGTAGTTGAAGCAAAAAGAGAAGTTATTAGAAAAGATGTTTCTTTTTCTCAGAATATTTTAACTACTCAAGAAATTGAAAGCTCTCCAACTGGAGTTGATTTAAGGGAAATGATAGCAACTGGAGTTGGAATTGATAGAGATCAGTATGGACATTTATCTATTCGCGGAGGTCTTGTAGATGAAATAGGATATTTTGTTGATGGATTATCGGGAAATGATAAACGTTTAGGTATTCCGATTATTAAAGTTCCTCAGTCAGCCGTTAAAGAGATCAAGGTTATGACAGGCGGATTTAATGCCGAATATGGGGATGCGCGTTCTGGGATGATTAATATTGTAACAAAATCCGGCGGTTCAAAATATAATATTTCTGTTGATTATAGAAATAGCCCTGCTGCTAGAAAACACTTTGGTCCAAATTTGTTCTCACCTGACAACTGGTGGGATGTTGGTCGTTATTTATATCTTGAACCATCTCCCGATAAAGATGAAAATGGAATTCCTGATTTTGAAGGTTGGAATTCCTATATGGCTAGAAATAAAGGAAAGAAAACTGTAATAGGTCCTTATGGTGCTATTGGTACCGCAACAACCCCTGAAGACATGTTAGCAATATGGGAATTTCAGCATAGACCCCAAGATTATGCTAATGAGGCTGATAATTACGTGGAAGGTACATTCGGAGGACCGGTTCCATTTGCAAATGACAAACTTACATTTTTTTACAGCGGGTTTTATGACAGAACTCTTTTCCCCTTTAAATTCTCAGTCCCGGCATTTACCGACCAATCTCATACTTTGAAACTTGATTACAAAATAAATACAAGTATGAGGTTTCGGTATACAGGAAATTATGGCGAAACTAATTCCGTTACTTACGATGCCGAACCGGGAACCTTTGTTGATGCTCATTCATGGAACAATGTTATGGATGCCATGGACGGAAATGCAGCTGGACATTTATTTAATGCCGATACAAGAATGGTTCATGCCGATGTATATCGCACACTACAAGGAATTGATTTCGAATATGTTGTTAACAATAATTCCTTTTTCAACTTGAATCTTCAGTATGACAAGTCAAAATACAGAGCACATCCCGGTCAAATGAGAGATACAACTACATTAATGATAATTGGCGGAGTTAGACTAGATGAGTCCCCGTTTAATTTCGCAGCTAATAAATACAAAGATGTTCTAGATGTACACCGGTTAGGCGAAGATAAAGGTTGGAGAGATTATACATGGTATGAAACATTTCAATTAAAGGGGGATTATACCAACCAGCTTAATACAAACCATTTGTTGAAAACTGGATTTAAATCTTCTCTTAATAAAATGTATTTGGACTACGGACGTCACCGTTGGGACGACAGTCATATTGATTTGCCAGCTGAAGATTGGACAAAACGAAGTATATCATATCTGGAAGTTGCAGGGTACTTACAAGATAAAATTGAATTCGGCGGAATGATAATGAATATAGGTGTTCGTATTGACGGTTTTAAATCATTCGTGCCTGCTTTTACCGACCCATGGTCATACTATTACCAAAAGGGAGTAAATTTTGATAGCCTTTATAATGCTCCAAGTGATGTGCCCGAAATGAAAATAGTACTAAGTCCTCGTTTGGGGGTTTCTCATCCTATTACCGAGAATGCAAAATTATATTTTAACTATGGATATTTCTATCAGAGAGGAACAATCCAAGACTTATATACTGATATAAGAAAAATTTCTTCCAGTCTTGATAGAATGGGAAATCCAAACCTAGATTTTAGAAAAACGATTTCATATGAATTGGGTATTGAACATAATGTTTTTGAGTTATTCACTTATAAACTAAGCGGATATTATAAAGACGTATCCAACGAAGTAAGTACAATAGCATTTGATGCCAATACTTTCGGATATAGTTATAATAGAACAATGAACAATGAGTATAGAGATATTATGGGATTTGAATTTGAAGTTTTATTCCCTTATGGAAAATATTTTAGCGGACGATTAAGTTATGACTACAGGCTGGTTGATAGGGGGAATTATGGATACAGCACATACTACGAAGATGAATTCAAAAAAAATATACTTCAGTCTCCTAATACTAGCAAACCTAAACCAAGACCTGTCTTTAGAGCGAACTTGACTTTTACAGCTCCGGAAATCACTGCTAATGAAATTCTTAATTCTATTTTCTCAGACATTGTTGTTTCAACATATATTAAGTGGGAAGCTGGTAATTACCTTACATATCATTCCGAGACTTATCCGGGAATAGAAGAGGATAATATCCAGTGGACTCCCTGGTACAATGTAGACTTAAATATATCGAAACGATTTGATCTTTCATGGATGACATTTGATATTTATGCCGAAATTCAAAACTTACTAAATTCAAAATTCTTAAACGGTAATGGTAAATTCTGGGATCAGTCAATTGTCAGCCAGGAAGAATATCTTGAACTGGTTGCCGAAAAAGGATTAAAACCTGGCACCTATGACGACCCTGACGTTCAAAAGTTTTTAGATAAAGCAATGTACTATTTACTATATGGTCAAACCAGAGATATATGGTTTGGTGTTAGAGTGGTATTGTAATTTATAAAATATTGAAAGAATAAATAGTAAGCAGGAGTAAATTTAATATGTACTATAAATTATTTACTAAGTCGTTTTGGACTGTTATAATTTTGTTCAATATCAATTTATTTGCTCAACAAGGCTTAGATCTTAATTGCGGACGATTTCAGCTTGATGTGGGAGACAACGGTGATTTAGAATTTTTATATCCGGCTGATTTTGAAGATACCGATCATTCAAGAACCGACGGAGGCATTTCTTTCATGTCAGCCAAATGGACCGACAGAAATAGTATTTTTCATGAAAACGCATGGGAAACTTCTCTTTATGCTTATTCATCAAAAAAATATTTGAGATATGCTCCAACAAAAATAGTAGTCGATGGAATTGATGTTACCGAATCAATGAATGTTTATACTTCTGTTGATGAAAACCTAATTTGCGATCAAATTATAGAACAGACGTTCATCTCATCAATGGGCTTAAGAATTATCTCAACAACTTATGGTTTTAGTGATCCTCTTTATCAAGACTTTGCCATCACTAATTATAAAATAATTAATACAGGTGAAGCCGATGAATTTGAAGGTGTTGATTTACCGAATCAAAAATTAGATGATCTATATTTCGTATTTGATAGATGGAGATCATGGCCTGATCAGCATTTATCCGATATTCACCATCCTGGTACCAGTTCTCATTATATGGACTATTACGGAGATGAAATAGATGATTCACTTAAAATATTTTATGGATGGGATGGCGACGACCCTGACAATGGCAATTATGACGACGAAGGCAACCCTGCTTTTGGATCTACTTGGGAATTTTTAACTCCATACTATAATGGTATCGGTTTAATCCATGCGGATAACAGTATTGTTAATAGATCTAACGATCCAAATAAAGTTAATTCGGTTTTAAGAGGTGCTAATTATGAATTGACAAATTGGTCCGGCGATCAGTTTTATACTTATTTAACTACTCATGGCAATTTCCCCAGTGCTATCAATCCAGATATTCCGGGAATTAGTCCTAAACAGCAGCAGCAGCCCAGAATGTATATGTCTATTGGTCCTTATGATATGGAATTTGGAGACACACTTAATCTAGTAATATTTTATGGTGTTGGCGCCAGAAGTACCGAAGAATGCAGAGAATGGGGTACAAAGTATAAGAACGGTGAGATTACCTCTCAACAGAAAAATGAGTTCCTAAGATGGGGAAGGTTGGATTTATTTAACAAATTAAGCCGCGCAAAACAATTATGGGAAAATAAATTAAATGTTAGCAAAGGTTTAAATCCTGTACCTCCTGCGTCAATATCTGCTGTTAGCGGGCCCGGTTATGTTGAATTAAATTGGGAGCCCGTTGCAAATGCAGTCGGCTATAATTTGTACCGCGCAATAGGTGTTCAGGATTCAGTTATATATCCACTTATTCAAGAAAAATTAATTGAGACATCATATAGAGATGAAGATGTTAACAGAGGATTCGATTACTATTATAATATAACTGCAGTAGATGTAAACGGAACAGAAAGCAGTCAGTATTGGGCCCGCACTTCTAGAAAATCGGCTGTACCTAGAACTGCATTAGGGGATGATAATCTCAGTGAAGTTAGGGTTGTTCCCAATCCTTTCAGTTATGATAAATCAGGTAAAGGCAATTATCCAGGTCAAAAAGATAAAATACTTTTTGCAGGACTGCCTGGTCCATGCCGCATTACAATATTTACTGTATCAGGAGATATTGTTGATGTTATTGAACATGATACAACTGAAGGTATTGAAGAATGGAAACAAATCTCGCAGTATAATCAATACATAGCTAGCGGTATCTATATATTCCATGTTGAAAGCAAGGAAGGTAAAGGTAGTACAATAGGTAAATTTGTAATAATTCGTTAAGAATTTTCACATTCCAAATGATGGAGATTAAGGTGGAAAAAAAATATTTCATTACGGTTCTAATTTGTTTTTTAATTCATATTTGCTCAAACCAGGTTGATGCTCAACAACGTAATGATTTCCCTAATTTTGATAATGCAGAAAAAGTAGCTCAAACCGGATATCAATTTCTGAAAATAAATCCAGGTGCCCGAGGAGCTGGAATGGGAGAAACTTTCATTACACTTGAAGGCGATGCATCTGTTGTTTACTGGAATCCGGCCGGATTATCATCGGTAAAAAATATTTCTGTCTTTGCCGGATATACAAGTTGGTTCGCCGATATAAAACATCAGGCTTTTTCGGCTGCTATGAATTTAGGCGATTACGGCGTAGTTGGAATTAGCGCCGTCAATGTTGACTATGGAACAATTAAAGGAACGGTTATTAGCAATTCATTATTGGGATACGATGATATAGGAAACCTGAATATAACTGAATTTGCTATCGGTTTATCTTATGCAATGAGGTTCACAGACAGCTTTGGTGCCGGTGTAACTATCAAATATTGTAAACAAGATTTAATTGCGAAAAATTCTTCTGTCCTGGCATTTGATATAGGGACAAATTATAACACAGGCTGGAATGATCTTAAAGTCGCAGTCTCAATTCAGAACTTTTCAAAAGAAATAAAGTATATAGATGAAAATTTTGTATTGCCGTTAACATATAGAGTAGGTTTTTCTGTAGATGCATTAGGTCTTGCAAATATTAACAGCGACACACATAAATTAACAATTGCTTTAGAGGGTGTAAATCCGAGAGATTATTCTGAAAGAGTTCACCTGGGAGGTGAATACATTTTTGATAATATGCTCTCTTTGCGCGCCGGTTACAAATTTAATTATGACGTTGAAAGTTTTTCTTTTGGAGCGGGATTTAAATATAACGACGCTCAAATTGATTACGCATACTCTGATTTTGGTTCTTTACTCGGGAATGTAAATCGTGTTTCAATTGTGTTTAATTTGTAATTGAATATGGTTTATTAGAATTTATTTTTATTTCATTTATTAGGAGGTCAGTATGAAAAAATCTTTAATACTAATTTTATTGCTTACTGCTGTAGCATTTTCAGAAATTTCTGCTCAATGGGCAGTTTGGGATGGCAGTACGCTACCTGAAGTAACGGAAATGAATGGAGTGTTATTTACTAAATCAGATAAAACAAGCGGTATAACAGATGCTGAAACCTCTGTTATTACGTTTGTAATTGATGACCCGGATATAGCCGGCAATAAATTAATTTCAATTAATGAATTCGACGGTGATAAAAAAGAGTCATGGAGAAGCGAATGGAATATAACTGATCCCACAGTTGGAATAACTTGTGTATTCCGAGTAAGACCTTCGGATGAAATGATTGCTGCCACTAAAGTAGAAGGTAATGATTATACATATTGGTACGTATCCCTAAGAGACGGTCAATCTCGTTTAGATTTACATCTCGACTTAGATACATTAGTTGCAGAACAGGCAGACGAAAAAATTGCTTTCGCGAATTCAACTGATTGGCACATCATCCGTTTTACTTTGCAAAACGGTACAGCCAAAGTTTATGTAGATGAAAATTCAACTCCTATTTTTGATGTTGTTGCAGGCGGTTCTTCTAATAATTACATGAAAGTTGGAGAGACAAGTACCGGCGGATTATACGGCAGTTATCTAGACTGGATGGTATGGGATGTAAGCGGTGCATATGGGCCTGGCGAGGGAACTCCATTACCGGAAACGTTAAGCGGATTAACATCAGTAGATAAATTTAATGCAGAACTACCTTCTAATTTTGAATTGTCGCAAAATTATCCTAATCCGTTTAATCCTTCAACTCAAATTTCTTTTTCAATTGTAAATCCTGGTTTTACAAGTCTAGATGTATTTAATCTATTAGGCCAGAAAGTGGCACAGCTGGTTAATGAAGAACTTGCAGTGGGAACTTATAAAGTAAATTTTAATGCTGTTAACCTGCCATCCGGAATATATTTATATAGAATCAAATCGGGCTTATTTAACGATGTTAAAAAAATGATGTTGGTTAAATAATAAATAGCATTGATCTAATTATATAATCTTTTCAATCACACTTATCTGCTGAGTTAAATCAGCAGATAAGTGGAAATTTTAACCATTTAGAGAATCGAATCAAATTTTCTTGTATTCGGTAGTGGTGAGGTATATTTAAAATGAAAATTAAAACAATATTTAGCACAGGAATTTTTCTAATCATTCCAATTATTCTGATGTTTTCTTATGTAAATATATCGGCAGAAAATGGTTATAAATTTTGGCTGAATTATAAAAAAATTAAAAATGAAAGATTGTTAGAAGAATATAGAAATTATTGTAAAGAAATCATTGTTGCCGAAGATAATGAAATAATTAATTCTGCCCGGAATGAGTTGGTTCTTGGAATCTCATGTATGCTTGGCTTCAAACCTGATTTAACAAATGATACAGTATCTTCCGGTTCAATATTAATTGGTTCATACTTAAACTCACCTTTAATTGAAAAGCTGCTCCCTAATTTTGAAACAAATTTAAAATCTTTTGACGGATACGGAATTATTTCCTTAGAAGTAAACGACAAACTATATACTGTTATTACAGGAAAAACTGATCAAGCAGTACTTTATGGTGTATTTAATTTTCTAAAATTGCTGCAGACAAATCAATCAATAGATAAATTATTTTTAATTGATGAACCAGTAAACAAACTGAGATTGGTTAATCATTGGGATAATCCCTCGGGAACAATAGAAAGAGGATATGCCGGAAGATCAATTTTTCATTGGGATAAATTGCCCACAATCGAACCGCGATATATTGACTATGCCCGTATGTTGGCTTCGATGGGAATTAATGGTTGTGTAATAAATAATGTGAACACGGTTAAACATAATCTTACGGGTTGGAAACTGCTTACTCCGGAATATATTCAAAAAATGAAATCTCTTGCCAAGATTTTTAGATCGTACGGTGTAAAATTATATATATCGGTTAACTTTTTTAGCCCGGTTATTATTGGAAAATTAAACAGCGCTGACCCTTTTGATCCTTCTGTAATTCAATGGTGGAAAGTAAAAGTAAATGAAATATACTCTCAAATTCCTGATTTCGGTGGTTTTCTTGTTAAAGCTGATTCTGAAGGTGAACCTGGCCCGATGAAATATTCAAGAACCCACGCTGACGGCGCAAATATGATGGCTGAAGCACTTAAACCCCATGGCGGACTTTTAATTTGGCGGGCTTTTGTTTACGGACATAATGATATGGATAGAGCCGCACAAGCGTATGAAGTTTTTAAGCATGATGAGGGAAAATTTTCTGAAAACGTAATTATTCAAATAAAAAACGGACCAATAGATTTCCAGGTTCGTGAACCGGTATCTCCCTTGTTTGGCGCAATGCCATTGACTAATCAAATGCTGGAATTACAAATTACTCAAGAATATACCGGGCATTCTACACATCTTTGTTACCTGGTTCCGCAATGGAAAGAAATATTGGATTTCGATACTTACTTAAATGGTAAAGGATCTACTGTAAATAAAATAGTAAGCGGACAATTATTTAACAATAGCCATACAGGTATTGCAGGAGTAATAAATGTTGGTTCCGACTCCAATTGGACCGGTCATTTTTTAGCTCAAGCCAATACCTTTGGTTTCGGACGCCTTTCTTGGAATCCATATTTAACTTCCGAACAAATAACGGATGAATGGGTTAAAATGACATTTGGAAGTGATAAGGAAGTTGTTGACCTAGTATCTAATATATTGCTGGAATCATGGTTAACATATGAAAATTATACTTCGCCTCTTGGTGTTGGGATGCTTTCTAACGGAAGCGGTGATATATCACATTACTATCCGGCTCCGGAAAAACGGCAAAAATTCCATCATGCAGATAAATTTGGCGTCGGCTATGACCGTACTGAAGAAACCGGAACTGGTTTCGTAAATCAGTATTCGAAAACGAATTCAGAAATGTATAATAACATTGATACTTGTCCCGATGAACTTTTATTGTTTTTTCATCATGTGCCTTATACACATAAATTAAAATCAGGCAAGACTGTAATTCAGCATATATATGAATCTCATTTTGACGGTGCTGAAAGAGTTTTTGAAATGAAAAAAGAGTGGATTTCATTAAGTGATAAAATTGATATTGAAATTCATAAGCATGTTTTGAATAAACTTGAGCAGCAATATGAACAAGCATGCCTTTGGCGCGATACAATAAATAATTTCTTTTTCAATCTCTCTGGTATTCCGGATGATCAGGGAAGGCTATTGAAAAACAATAATTTTTAATTGGTTATTCGAAAATTTTTGAATTCACTTTCTATTATATAAAATAAAAGATATATCGAAAATTCAGTTCTCAACAACCAACATTATTTCAAAGGAGGCGGCGTGAAAAACGGATTGATATTGTTTATAACAATTATTTTTGTTTTTAGTTTTACTTATACAAATGCCCAATGGGTAATTTATGACTGCAGCACCTTACCGGAACTTACTACTTCAGATGGTATGCTTTGGGAAGAAAATGATAACACAAGCGGACTTACTGAAAATGGTGTTTCGGATTTATTTTCTGTTGTAGATGATACAGAAATTTCAGGTAACAAATGCATACTTATCGAAGAATATGAAGGGGTTAAAAAAGAATCTTTTTCAAATGATTGGGGAATTAGTGACCCGTTGGTTGGACTAACTTGTGTATTCAGAGTTAAAGCTGCTGATAATATTCTGTCCGTACAAGCAATTAATGATAATACCTACCGCTATGCATATGTATCTACACGCAACGGACAATTTAGGGAAGAGTTTACTATTGAATATCCTGATACCCTGGATTTATCATATGCCGGCGAAGGGATTAGAGTACACCTGCCTAATTCATCAGGATGGCATATTTATAGAATAACCATGAAAGGAGATGAAGTAAAACTATATGTTGACGAAAACACAACTGCGGTTGCGGAAGGAATTACATCCAAAACAACATCAAATAATTTTATAAAAATTGGAAAAACAACAACTGCTAATAGTATTTACGGCGGTCTCTTTGATTGGATTGTCTGGGATAAAAGCGGTGCATATGCTCCCGGAGAAGGAACACCCTTGCCGACAAGTTTAACCGGATTAACTACTTCCGTGAAAGAATTAAATTCTGAAATCCCGAATGATTTTAATTTAACTCAAAATTATCCGAATCCGTTTAATCCTTCAACTACAATAAATTTTTCAATCGTAAATACAACAAATGTTGTTCTAAAAATATATGACGCGCAAGGAAGTGAGCTTGAAACATTATTAAGTAAACAAATGCCGGCTGGAAATTATTCAGCAACCTGGGACGCTGCCGGGTTCGCATCAGGTGTTTATTTTTACCGATTAATCACTAACGAAAAATCGGCTATTAATAAAATGATTTTATTAAAGTAAAATTTAATCACAACATCAACCGGATATAAATTATCCGGTTGATGTTAAATGTCAAATAATAAAAATGAATTCTAATTCAGATATTGTACTAGATATAAAATGAAAATAAAATTAAGTGAGAATAATAAATTGAAAATTTATTTGATAGTGGGATTGGTAATTTTTCTGTCGTCGTTTTGTACAAATAGTCATTCAACTGAAGTTGAAAACAATTCAGACTTATCTGTCAATATTAATGTTAAAGATTACGGCGCGGTAGGCGATGGTGTTACCGATGATACCGATAGTATTAATAGCGCTATTGAAGCATGCTATGCCGCAGGCGGAGGTACTGTTAATTTCAGTAAGGGTAATTATTTAAGCGGCTCTATTCATTTGCTTAGCAATGTTGAAATCAATTTGGATTCTAATGCTACTATAATTTCAAAAAAAGACGGTTTTGATTCCTGGGAATATAATGAATACGATGAAGGAGTAATGGATAGGGCCTACTACCACATCCAAGCTTCAATGTTTTGGGGAGAAAATCTAAGTAATATTAAATTCACCGGCTCGGGAACTATAGATGCCGGCGGATTAACTAAATCAAGCAATGTAAAACCCGGTGAAGCGGATAAGGTTATTGCACTTAAGAACTGCAGCAATATAGAAATTTCAGGATTAAATTTTATACACTCGGGCACCGGAGGCGCTCATTACGTAATACTTCTTACCGGATGCGATAGCGTAAAATTAGACGGATTAGATGTGAAAGCGCAGAGAGACGGCATTAACTTAATGAACAGCAGTAATGTTTCTATTACAAATACTGAAATTAATTCAATAAGATACGAAGGGACAAAAGAAAAAGGCGGCGATGACGCGATAAAGATTGGGAGCGACTATTCACTTGGTGAAATCCGACCAAGTTATAATATTTATGTAAGTGATTGTATAATCTCTGCAGGATGCAATGGAATAATGTTTGGCACCGAAACTCTCGGCTCAATAAGCAACTGTACATTCGAGAATATAGAAATTAAATTTGCAGGCAAAAATGGTTTGGGAATTACATCGAATGACGGAAGCATTATAGAAAATCTAGTTTATAGAAATATTTCTATGAAAAAAGTTCTTTCCCCTTTCTTTATAAAAGTATCCGATGTTAAAAGAGTCCCAAGTAATCTAAATTATACAACGGGACGAATAAAAAACATTCTTTTTGAAAATATTACGGCATCGGATATATCAAATACGATTAATGGTGAGATGACAAACGTTGTATGGGGTAAATCAAATAGTCCAATCGAAAACATTGAATTTAATAATGTAAGTATTAATGTTAAAGGAAGCCAGCCCTATATAAAATCGAAAGTGGAACCGCCTGAAAATGATGAAAGATTCCCGCAGAAAATTATTGAAGATATATTACATGGACCATTCCCTGCATACGCATATTATTTAAGACATGTAAAAAATATTGTATTTAATAAATGCGAGGTAGGATTTGAGAATAATGATGATAGACCTGCATTTATTATTGATGATGGTCAAAAAATTAGTCTAAGTGATGTAAAAATACAAAAAGGCAACGAAGCAGACTGTTTTATTGAGATTCGTAACAGCGTAATGGATTTTGAAATTCATAATTGTCCTGATCTTCCGGAAATAAAAGGATCAGTAAGTAATTCTAAATATTAGTTCATAAAAGATAAATAATTGCTGGAGTTAACAGTGATTATGGAGTCCACCAGTGAAAATATTCAAAAACATATTTTTGCTCTCAGTTTTTGCCGCTTCTGCCATTTTTACTCTTAGTTGTAGCAATGAGATAGCCTCAGCGGATGAAACCAGAATTATCGGCTGGAATATCCTTTCTTCTAATTACGATAATGCACTGAATGTAATTCAGGCATCTAAAAAATATGGTGTTAACCACCTGCAGCTTTCACACGACATTATTCATAATTTAAAAGAAATAAAGGATACTCAGAAACAGAAACTAGTCAATGAACTAATTGACTATGCACATAATAATCGAATCCCTGAAGTTGTAGTTTGGGATCATGCTCTTTATCAACTTGAATATTATCCTGATGAGTTTAAATCAGCCAGAGACGGAAAATTAAACCTTGATGATCCTAAGTTCTGGGAATGGGTAAAAGATGATTATAGAACAATGCTGAAACTAATTCCTAATGTAGACGGGATAGTTTTAACATTTATTGAAACGGGCGCACGTATTGAAAACCAGTTTTCAGAAAAATTATTAACCGCTTCTCAAAAACAGGCTGCATTAATTGACACTTTAGCATCAGTAATTATTGACGAGTTCAATTTAAAGCTGTATATCAGAACCTTTATGTATAACACTCAGGAGCTCAATTCAATATTAGAATGTATTGATTTAATTAAGAATAAAAATATAATTGCTATGTGTAAAGAAACACCGCATGATTTTTTTATTACTCATCCTGTTTCTCAATGGGTTCAAAGCATCAAACTGCCTGTAATAATTGAATTCGACTGCGCCCATGAATTTAACGGGCAAAGCATCGTCTCAAGTATATTTCCGGAAATTCATTTCAAAAGGTGGGAATACTACAAGTCCCTATCCAATGTTATCGGTTTTTCAATTAGAACAGACAGGTACGGAACAACAACTATAATTGATCATTCATCCGAAATTAATTTATATGCAATTCATCAATTGGCAAATGATCAACATATAAATATGGAATCTGTCTATGATAATTTTATTATTCAAAAATATGGCAAGAATGTTTTAGAACCTGTTAAAAAGATATTTAAAAAAGCTCCCGAAATTATCTCATCTGTTTATTATACGCTTGGATTAAATTCCGCTAATCACTCCAGTCTTAATTTTGACTACCGCTCTATTTATACACGGCATGTCTCAGGAAGATGGATGGAAAATCCTACTATTTCAATCAACCACGGAGTCAATAAAGAATTTCATTATTGGATTGATATTGTAAATCACCTTTCTCCGGCCAGGCATAAAAAATTTGACAAAAAAAACCAGCTTGAAATCGCTGAAGTAATAGAAAATAAGTGGATAAGGCCTGAAGAATTAATGAATGAAGAATATTTGTCATATATAATTACTGAAAAAGAATACGGCAGTAAACTTGCGAAGGAAATACTAAATGAAATAAGTAGAATTAAAAATGAAGTAAATGATTCTTCAGTCTATAATGATCTGTTTAATACTTTTGAAAGAACAGAACTTTCGAGCAGACTGTTCCTTGGCATGGCCAAAGCATACTATGGTTTTAGAATTTTCAATAGGGGAGAATCATTTAGAACTAAATATATAATGAAAACTATAAGTGAAGGTTTTGATGAAATTAGTAATGTTTCATTAGAATATAAAAATTATAAAAAAGATTATCCGAAAGGACAATATGATTGGAAAAAAGATGCTGATATAGCTTTGGAATTTTTTAATAATTTGCCGAAAAATGTCTTAAGCGGGTTGCAAAATAAATATGAATAACATGTTTAATGATACTTTTAAAATATTGTCGGTTCTTTTTATTTTAATTCTCTCAAGCAGTAAAATTTATTCAAATGATAATATTATTAAGAGCGATAAAGGAATTATTTATGTAAAGGACTCATTAGAGGTTAAAATTGAGTTCATCACACCGACTATTATCCGTATAGTATATTCGCCCTCGGAGTTTTCCAAGATCAATAGTTTAATTATAGATGAAAAGAATGACCCAAATCCAGTTTATTTTATTGAAGAGTTAGAAAATAAAATAATTGTTAGTACTGATAGTCTATCAGTAAGCATAAATCGTGCTGACGCCAATTTGGAATTCTATAAAGATGGACGTTTGATATTAAAGGAATCCGCTAGGTTATTTAGTGAAAGATTGACGGGCAATGAAAAAGTATTTGAAATAAAACAGACATTTCAATTATCTGAAGATGAAGCTTTATTCGGGTTAGGTCAGCATCAAAATGGAGTTTTTAATTATAGAAACAATACGGTTGACTTGGTACAGGATAACTCAGAGGTAGCAGTACCGTTCATTGTTTCGACAAATAACTTTGGAATTCTTTGGGATAACTATTCCCGTACAAAATTCTCTGACGGAGAGAATGGAATGTATTTGCAATCGGAAATAGCTGATCAAATAGACTATTATTTTATTTATGGTAATAATATTGATGATATTATTTTGCAATACAGGGATTTAACAGGACAAGCACCGCTCTTCCCTAAATGGGCTTATGGATATTTCCAGAGCAGAAATAGATATTGGACACAAAAAGAATTATTAAATACAGTTCAAAAATTTCGTCAACTTTCAATTCCCCTGGATGTAATAGTTCTTGACTATTTACATTGGGGAAAATACGGTTTTGGATCCTTTCAATTTGACGAGTTACTTTTCCCGACTCCCGGTCAAATGATCGACTCATTACACAATATATATAACTGCAGAATTATGGTTTCGGTATGGCCTTCATTTTCAAAGAATACTCCTAATTGGGAAAAAATGAATTTGAATAAATACCTGCTTGATGTAAACAGCTATGAGAACACACAGGTATATGATGCTTACAATCCTTCTGCAGGGAAACTCTACTGGAGTCTTTTAGAGAAAACATATAACAAATTAGGAGTTGACGGCTGGTGGCTTGACGCAACCGAACCTGAAAGAATGTCGGAGTATTCAAAGTCTACAAATTATTTAGGAAGTTCAGAGCGATATTTAAATTCATACTCTTTGGTTGATGCCCGGAATGTTTATGAAGGACAGCGGAATTCAAGTTCGCAAAAACGTGTCTTTATATTAACCCGTTCTTCTTTTGCCGGACAGCAAAAATATTCTGCCGCTACCTGGTCAGGGGATATAGGTACAACTTTTCAGACACTAAAAGCTCAGATATCCGCGGGATTAAATTTCTGTATGTCCGGGGTGCCCTATTGGACATCAGATATCGGCGGCTATAAAGGAGGGGACCCGGATGACCCTAATTATAGAGAGCTATATGTTAGATGGTTTCAATACGGTACTTTCTGCCCTATTTTCCGGTCCCATGGCCGAAGAGCACCAGGCGATAGAAAAACTCCAAATGAAATTTGGTCTTACGGTCCGGAAGCTCAATCTATTCTAACAAAATATTTGAACCTTAGATATCGTCTGCTGCCATATATTTATTCTAATGCATGGCAGATTACCAATAATGGCGGCACAATAATGAGGGCGCTGCCTTTTGATTTCAGTAAAGACAAAAATGTTTATAACATTGACGACCAATTTATGTTCGGTAAATCATTACTAATTAATCCCGTTACAGAGCCGAACGTAGTTGATAGAAAAGTATACCTTCCCGAAGCAGCAGGATGGATCGATTTCTGGACAGGTCAATTCTATAAACCGGGGGAAACTATAATTGCCGATGCTCATATAGATAGAATCCCGATTTTTGTTAAAGCAGGTTCAATTATACCGATGGGTCCTTTCATGCAGTATTCTACTGAGAAACCTGCCGATCCTGTTGAACTTAGAATTTATGGTAATGCTGATGCTGAATTTACTTTGTATGAAGATGGAAATGAGAATTACGATTATGAGCTGGGGATTTATTCTACAATAAGTATAAAGTGGGACGATAAGAATAAAAAATTAACTTTTGAGAATCGTAAGGGAGAGTTTCCCGGAATGCTCAATAAAAGAATTTTTAATGTTATTTATGTAAACAAGGAGTACGGGACGGGTATAAATGTCGAAAGTAAAATAAATCGGATAATTCATTATTCCGGTGAAAAAATTGTTATTAACCTTTAATAATTGTTTGAAAATATTACATAGGGAGTCTTTATGAGAACGAAAGTTTTATCTTGGCAAATATTTAATTTTAGTTTAATACTAGTTGCGGTACTAATTTCTAATCAATGTTTATATGGACAAGATCCCTTTCAAGCAACTGGTGTAAAAGTAGGAGAGGTTTCACAAAATAGTGCAATTATATGGGTTCGTTTAACAAAATTTTCCGAAAGGAATGTAGATGGAATTCCTTTTAAAGAAATTAAAGGGAAAAAAAGTCCTGAAAATAAAAAGCACTACATATATCCTGAACCTCAATTCCCGGCAGATAAAACTCTTAACGATATGAAAAATTCTGTGCCCGGCACCGAGGGAGAAGCAAGAGTTGTTTATTGGATTGAAGGAAATAAAAATGAAACTCTCAAAACTACCGGTTGGGAAAAGGTGGATCCCAAACATGATTTTACCTACCAGTTCAAACTAAACGAACTAAAACCTTGGACAATCTATAACTTTATTACCGAATGCAGATCGGATGTGGCAGCTCGTGCTAATGAAAAAGGAAAAATTGAAGGTCACTTTAAGACGGCTCCTGAAGCGGATAGTATTGAGCCTCTGAAATTTTCGGTCATAACATGCCAGGCTTATCATCAAAGAGATGACGATTTTAACGGCCATAAGATTTATAATGTGCTTGATAAATTTTCTCCTGATTTTTTCGTAATGACCGGCGACATAGTATATTATGATAGATTAGCTCCTGTCGCCTTAACCCCCGAGTTAGCAAGATTTAAATGGAATAGAATGTATTCACTTCCTTATCAATTGGAATTTCATAAACACGTTTCAAGTTATTTTATAAAAGATGATCATGACACATGGCAGGATGATTGCTGGCCGACCAAAGAAAATGATATGATGGGTGATCTTACATTTAAAGAAGGCCAGGAAATTTTCCTCGAGCAAGTACCGATGAGTGAAAAAACTTACCGTACCTTTCGTTGGGGTAAAGATCTTCAAATCTGGATGGTGGAAGGACGAGATTTCCGAGTCCCAAACACAATGCAGGACGGGCCGGAAAAAACTATCTGGGGTAAAGAGCAGAAAGAATGGTTTAAAAAAACTGTCAGCGAATCTGATGCAACATTTAAAATTCTTATCAGTCCTACACCGGTTATTGGACCGGACAGGGCAAAGAAAAACGATAACCTGGCTAATAAAGGATTCAAACATGAGGGTGATGAACTGAGGAAATTCATCAGCAGTCAGAAGAACATGTTGGTAGTAACAGGCGACAGACACTGGCAATATGTAACTGTTGATCCTGAAACAGGTGTCTGGGAATTTTCGACAGGTCCAACTACCGACAAGCACGCGGGCGGGTTCAGCATGGATTTGCGTGAACCGATGCATCGTTATCTAAATATTGTCGGAGGATTTTTATGGGGAACAGTTGAACGAATGGATGGAGTGCCTACATTAACTTTTCAACATTATAGCGTGGATGGCGAATTACTTCATGAAGAAGTTATTTCCGCAAAATAAGAATTATTATAATCGAGTTATTGATAGATGAAAAAATTAGCGATAAAAATTTATATTCTTCTAGTGTGCCTTTCCTTGCCAAGTTTTAATTATTCATATGCACAATCATATTTCCCAATGAACGGATGGCAGTTTCATGAATATGATATCCCTAAATTGGAAGAAGCAATTCAAAAAGCTCCTTCATACGGAGTTAACTTTTTTATTTTTTCACACCGACTTTTCCGCTTGGTTGAAGGATTCCTAGTATCTGATGAAAATCTCGATCCGGATAAAAAATATCCGCATCTTTCTAAATTATATTCAGCAAGTGAAGATCATACAAAACCGCATCCCGGTTGGCAAAAAGATTTGAAATATATAGCCTCGCTCGCGGAGAAACAAAACATCCCTTACTATCTTTGGGTTCATGAATTTGACGACATTCCAAGCAGATTTTTAATTGACGGTGATGTGAATTTTGATCACCCTGAATTATTTTCGTATATAAAACAGCGGTATGAAAAATTGTTAAATATATTACCGAACAGCGCGGGATTCGTTTTAACATTCCATGAGAGCAATTATAAATTATTTAGAAACTCGGAAGTAAAATCTAAACATGATGTTCCCGAAAGAATATATCTTCTTACAAAATTAATTTATGATGTAGCTAAAGCACATAATAAAAAATTAATACTAAGAAGTTTTTTTTATGAGCCCAAAGAGATGGAATATTTTAAGTCTGCGCTTTCTAAACTTCCCGATGATTTAATTGTAATGAGTAAAACTACCTTCCATGAATTTGATCCATTCTATCCCCCCGACAGTATGCACGGAAATGTAGGAGGCAAAAATCAAATAATTGAAATAGATCTAGGTGTTGAAAAAGCATTAAGTACTGATGGGGCTTATGCGCAATTAGAATATATACGAAGATTTGTTATCCGAGCAAAGGACCTTAGGCTTGCAGGAATGGTCGGGCGCGCAAGACTTTTATGGGATAAACCGTTTGAAGATAGTCACGAAATTAATCTTTATGCGTTTTCAAGGTTCATGGAAAACCCCGATTTATCTGTTGAAAAGGTTGCATTAGATTGGGCAACAAAATCATTTAACAATGATTCTGCTCCACATATAGCTTCGGCTTTGTTAAGAACACAATTTATTAATCATCACGGAAGGTATCATTTGGGCTTCTGGCTTACCAAGTCAATAGGTTCATCGTGGAATAATTATAAATATTATTTCGGTCATTTAATGCAGAGGTCAATTTATAAATGGACTAATAATCCTGTAGATAAAGAACTAGAAAACAAACTATATCATCCCGATATTGAAACATACAACAAGCTGATTGCCGAAAAAGATGAAGTTATAAATCAGGTTAAAGCTTCAATAAGTGACCTTAAATTTGCTAGGCGTTATGTGTTGAATAATCAAATAGAACCGATTGTTAAGCAGTTTGAACTTTTGCTGGATGCTGCTAAACTGTCAAGGGAATGGACAAGAGCTTATTTCGCACAAAGATTATATATGGATAACCCAACCTCCGAGTATAAAATGTGGGTAGAAAATTCACTAGCTGAATTAAATAAAATGGATAGTTTGCCGGGCGTGTATTACGGCTTAAACAAACAAACGGGACACAGATATAATATTGATAAATTTATAAATGAAATGAATTGGCGCATAGAAAATAGAAGTAGAGCTATTGATGATGATAAATCGATATTGAAAAGTGTTAAAGATAAACTGAATGTAGAACTTAACTAATTTTATTAATATTTTTTTTTTTTCGCATCTAAAAATATTCTGAATTGAAATTATTAAAAGGGAGTTGCAATGTATAGACAATTATTTCTTATATCCGTCCTTTTTTGCCTTTTATTAAACGGCTTAACATCGGCCCAGCAAGACAGCAAAAATATCAGCAATAATCTAGTCGGTTATTGGGACTTCAATAAAGTTGATCAAACAAAATTAGGAAACGATCCTATACTAGGTGATGCGGAATTATATAATTTAAGCAATGAAAATTATTGTGTTAAAATGTCTCCCAAAATTAAACCAATCCGAATTCCTATAAATTCCAAATCCAAACTAGCAATTAAAGAAGGCACCGTTAGCTTCTGGATTAATTCCAGTACTGTAGAGAATTATAATATTATTGATTATGGTAACGGTGCTTTTACTTTAAGAAGTTACAGAGGTTATCTGCAAGCAAGATTTCAGGGGGAAAGCAAATTTAAATTTTCAGGTACGGTATTAAATGATCAATGGTATAAATATACTTTGCGCGAGGATGCTTTTTATCCGGAAGAAAATGCTTTAATAGAAGAAAATAAATGGCATCACTTTGCTGTAACTTTTGATTATAAAAATAAACAGTTCATTGGTTGGCGTGACGGAGAACTAATTGCAATTGTTGATTTGGCAGGTACTGATGTTGAACCTTTAAAAACTGAAGGGTTAAAAGAAATTGTTATTGGTAATGAATTTATAGGCTTTATTGATGATGTAAGAATATATAATGAAGTATTAAATAATGATGTAATATCCGAAATATATAATGGGGATAAGGATTTCTACAAATCAAGACATGATAAGATTTTACCAGACAGTAAAATGGTTGTCTATAACTATAATGATTCCGATAAAGTGTTGTATGATGCGTGGCTGGGTTACTCAAAAAATGAAAAGAACGAATATTCGAATCTTTTCAAGAAGATTATTATACAAACTGAAAATCCCACAATAATTACGGCAGGCAATGAATTAAAAAAAGCAGTTAATGAAATATTCGGTGTTTCTCTCCCAATTAATTCTCAAATCGAATCTGAAGGAAATATTCTTCTTGGTACTCCAAATGAATCGGAATTAATCAAATCTTTCTCATCTGAATTAGAATTAGACAAAGTTGAAAACGACGGCTTTGTAATTAAGACCATTAAAATAAATGGTAATTCTTTTTTAGTGATTGCTGCAAATGAACCGGCTGGAGTTATTTTCGGGACATTTGAATTAATAAATAAAATTAAACAGCAGGAAAATCTTGCGGATCTGGATTTTATTAGTAATCCGAAAGTGAAAATTAGGATAATAGGGCATTGGGATTGGTTCCGCGGAACCGAAGGTGATGATTGGAACGGAAAAAAAATAAATCCATACAACTGGGAAGGTAACCGCTATAATTCAATCTACAGCTGGGAAGATTTACGGACAGGAAATACAAAACTAATTGAAGATTGGGCAAGGTTATTGGCATCCGCAGGATGGAACGCTATTTGTCCAACTGAAATTAATTGGCAGGCACAAAATAATTTCTTAGAGCATATGGATGAAGTTGTTACACTGGCTAAAATTTTAAGGAATTACGGTATAAAACTTTACTGGTCACCAAATTTTCTTCTTGCGTTGGACCAAGCTACCGCAGATACACTTTATAATCGAATCCCGTATTTCGGAGGATACCTTCTTAAACTCGGATCCGAAGCGCAATTGGGGAATCCATTCCCTGAAATGGTAAACAATATTGCAGAAAATCTTTTACCATACAAAGGTGAAGTTTTATTAAGAGGATTTGTATACGGTAAATTAAGGTATTCACATATTACCGAAGTATATAGAAACACAATGCAGTATGATATATATGCTCCTAATGATGGTAAATATTTAGAGAATGTTACAATAGTTGGTAAAGCAAATCCGCTTGATTGGGATCTGGCAGCTCCTATTTCTCCTCTTGATGGAGCAATACAGAAAAATAATTACGGAACAGAAATGGTAGTAGCTAAAAGCTGGCCGGCATCATGGGTTGCTAAGTGGAAGTGGTGGATGGATTTTGATAATCATAAAAACGGCATAGAAAGCTATAATAAAAATTTTACAAATTGTCTGCTGGGTGTTTCTATGATAAGTCCTTCTCCAGCATGGACGTCAAACCCGTTAAATATGGTAAACTACTACGGACTTGGAAGACTGGCTTGGAATCCGGATTTATCAGTTGATGAAATTTATGATGAGTGGATTAGTTTAACATACGGTAGCGATCCTAAAGTCCATAAAACCATAAAAGACATTTTGTTTGTTTCATCAGATGTACTTAAAAATCAATATATATATAGGGGATATAGGGGTGTATGGTTCGATACCTCGCAGGATGATCTGGTGGAAAGCAAAACAACTCATTGTATGAATGAGGAGGGTATTGGCATTATAAGCCCGGAAGCCGAGAAAAAAGTTTTAAGTCAATACTCACCGGAACTGCAGAAGATATATAATGATCCGGTATTGGGAGAAGAATTTCTCCCGTATTTTCACTTCGTAAAATATGACCACAATCTGTCAAACGGAAGAACTGTAATTCAAGATATGTTTATGAATCTGGACGACGCTGTTGCCGGTGCGGAAAAAATGTTGTCCGAGTGGAATACTATTGAGGGAAAGATTAACAAAAAAGTTTTTGAATATACGCGAGATAATTTAAATAATTATGTTCAGACAGTTAACAAAAACAGAGAAAAGATGATTGAAATAATTGAAAAAATAAGCGGACGTAAATACAGTAATGAAGTAGGTATAAATAAATAATTATCAGGGAATTTTATAATGAGAATAATTCAAATAATAGGTGTGATAACAATCTTAACGTTAATTAATGTATACGGACAATCATATAATAATGATTGGGAAAATTTATTCAACGGCAGTGATTTATCAGGGTGGGAAATCTATGGCGGTGATGCTGAATTTAAAGTTGAGAATGGAGTTATTGTTGGCATTTCAAAATTAAATACCCCCAGCACTTTTCTGACTACAAAGTTTTCTTATAGTGATTTTATTTTTGAATGTGAATTCATGGTGGATGAAGAGATAAATTCAGGTATTCAATTTAGAAGTCTCAGTAAACCGGATTACAATAATGGACGCATATTTGGGTACCAGGCCGAAATTGATCCTTCAAAAAGGAACTGGAGCGGAGGGGTTTACGATGAAGGAAGAAACGGATGGCTTTATCATCTTGAGTATAATCCGGGAGCAAAGATTGCATTCAAACATAATGAATGGAATAAAATCAGAATTGAAGCCGTTGGAAATCATATTAGAATATGGCTGAATGATATTCAAACAGCTGATTTAATAGACGATAAAACTGCAAGCGGATTTATTGCACTTCAGATTCACTCAATAAGCGAGAATTTTAAACTGGAAGGCAAAACAGTAAAATTCAAAAATCTATTTGTAACTACAGAAAAATTGAAAGACAAACTTAAAGAAGTTAGAAATGAAATAAATCAGGTTAGTTATTTAACTAACAAACTTACTGATTTTGAAACTGCTGAGGACTGGAAGTTATTATGGAATGGTAAAACCTCTCATGGATGGCGCGGTGCCAAACTGGATCATTTCCCAGAAAGCGGGTGGGAAATAAAGGACGGTATCCTTATTGTTAAACCGGGAACCGGCGGCGAATCGACTAACGGCGGGGATATTGTTACAGTTGAAAAATATTCAAATTTTGTTTTGGAAGCCGACTATAAATATACACCAGGCGCAAACAGCGGAATAAAATATTTTGTAGATACTGAACTTAATAAAGGAGCCGGTTCCTCAATAGGATGTGAATATCAAATTCTTGACGATGAAATTCATCCGGATGCAAAACTTGGTGTTAAAGGTAATAGAACACACGCTTCATTGTATGATTTGATTCCCGCCAATGCATTATTTTATGCACCCGATGAGTCAACCTCAAAAAGAGAAAATAAATACAATTGGAATAGAGCCAGAATTGTAGTTAATGGAAATCATGTAGAACATTATCTAAATGGCATTAAAGTGGTTGAATACGAGAGAAGGACTCAAGAATGGAGAGCGCTTGTGGCTTATAGTAAGTATAAAGACTGGCCTAATTTTGGCGAGCAAATGGAAGGGCATATATTACTGCAGGATCATGGAAATGAAGTGTGGTTTAAAAATATTAAAATAAAAGTATTAAACTAATGACGTGAGTATTAAAATGGAAAAGAAATTTAATAGACGAGAATTTGTAAAAACTACCTCAATAATTACCGCCGGATTATCTTTAGGAGCCGCATCTATTTCTGCAAAAAGTTATTCAAGAATAATGGGTGCTAATGAAAGAATGAATTTTGGAATAATAGGACTGCATGGAAGAGCCGGCGCGCATCTTTCTTCAATTGCGGCATGTAAAAATACAAATGTAAATTATATTTGTGATGTTGATAAAAGAGAATTGGTAAAGTTTTCAAATAAAGTAAAAGATAAATTTAATTATAGTGCAAGCGAAGTTAAAGATTTTAGAAAGCTTCTGGAATCCAAAGATATAGATGCAATAACAATTGCAACACCCGAACACTGGCACACTCATATGTCCATTATGGGTCTGCAGGCCGGAAAACATGTCTATGTTGAAAAACCGTGCAGTCATAATCCACGCGAAGGGGAGCTGCTTGTAGAAGCACAGAAAAAATACGGCAAACTTGTACAGCTGGGAAACCAGCAGCGTTCTTCCCCTCATACAATAAAAATAATTCAAAAAATTAAAGACGGTATTATTGGCGAACCATATTTTGGAAAAGCCTGGTACAGCAACAACAGAACTTCAATTGGAATTGGAAAAGAAGCACCTGTGCCTGAATATCTTGATTGGGAATTATGGCAAGGGCCGGCCCCAAGAACAGCATATAAAGATAATATACATCCGTATAACTGGCACTGGTTCTGGAATTGGGGCACAGGAGAAACTTTGAATAACGGAACTCACGAAGTTGACATTTGCCGCTGGGCGCTTGGTGTTGATATTCCTAATTCAATCAAATCATCCGGCGGACGTTATCATTATAAAGATGACTGGGAATTTTATGACACCTTGATTACAAGTTTTGAATATGATAACAAAATGATTACATGGGAAGGAATGAGCTGTAATAACAAGCAGTATTATGGAAGAGGAAGGGGCGCGACAATTCATGGTACAAATGGAACTGTTTTGATTGACAGGAAAGGATATCAACTGTTTGATTTAAATGATAATCTTTTAGAAGAGTACTCAACTTCGGAAAAGAACGACACTCAAGATATTTTAAGTATGGATTCTATGACAGATTTGCATTTCGAAAATTTTATTAATGCAATTAGAACCGGAGAAAAACTCCGGTCTCCGATTAATGAAGGTAATGTCAGTGTAACTATACTTCAACTATCGAATATTGCCTGGAAGCTTAACCGTACTTTAAATCTGGATAAAGTCACCGGTCACATACTAAATGATAGCGAAGCAATGGAATACTGGGGCCGTGAATATGAAAAAGGCTGGGAGATCAAAATTTAGAAATGCAGTCGGAATAAATTTATTGTTCTTAAACGGTATATCAAATTTTAGATTTTACAGAGTAAATAAAATGAAAAACTTTTTGAGATTTGTTTTAGCGGTAATTGCAATATTAAATTTTTACAATACCATAGCTGATGCTCAGAACCTGGATTTAAATAAAGTCCCTTTCAGCACCGCGGGTTCATACTTCGCGATATCGACTTTGCTTAACAGGGTTCCGCAGGACACACTTTATATCAATCATTTTCTTGGTTATGATACACGCCAGGTATTTAAGATTATTCCTATCGGTGAAAATAACGAAGAGCTTAAGTATACTGTCCGCGCATTTCCTTGGATGATCGGACTAAATTCGGAAAGCAGCCAGCTCCAAATTTGTTTCGAAAATCCCAAGACGATTAGATTAAAAAGCCAGCGGAAAGGTTTTAAACTTACTTCAGGAATGATTAGATATCCAATCCCTATGCCAGGAGGGAAACAATTTAGATTAATGGGAAAAGATAGATATGACCGGTTTATGATTACATGTATAAGCGGTGGTATCGATATAAAAAAAGTGGGGAATGAATATGAAATTATTGTGACAGCTTTGAACGAATCATGTGAACTGGCAATTGAAGAATATGTTTCCGAATGGGAACCAAGAGAATATAAAATGTCATTTGAAGATTGCAAGAATAAAGTTGAGAATAATTACGAAGCCTTTATTGCAAAAGCATCAATCGCAAACAATAAATATATAGATGCAAAAAAATTAGCATTATTTATTAACTGGTCCAGTACAGTTTATCAGAGGGGATTTATGAGGCGAGAGGGAATGCTTATGTCTAAGAACTGGATGAATTATATCTGGAGCTGGGATAATTGTTTTAACGCAATAGGTATGGCAGGCAGTTTCACTGATCTAGCATGGGATCAAGTAATGGTTGTACTAGAAAATCAGGATGAATTGGGAATCTTACCCGATAGATTCATGGACGTATTTATACATTATGGTTTTACAAAACCTCCAGTTTACGGTTATACTATTGATCAGCTGGAAAAAATTCCCGGTGTAATGAACCTTGACAGATATAAGGAAGTTTATCCGTACTTAGTAAAATTAACTGAGTTCTGGCTGAAATATAGAGACGACAATAAAAACATGCTTCCTGAATATCATCATGGCAATGATTCAGGCTGGGATAACGGGACGGTTTTTGACATTGGTTTTCCTGTTGAAGGTCCTGATCTTAGTTCCTTTCTTATAATTCAGATGGATAAATTATCTGAAATTGCTTTGAAACTAAATTTAAAAGAAGATTCCTATAATTGGAAATTAAAAGCTGACAATCTATATAAGAAATTAATGAATGAATTCTGGATAGACGGCAAATTTGTATACAGAAATTCAATTACAAATTTATACGACGATAACAGCAGCAGTTTGTTGCCGTATATACCTATTGCATTGGGTAGACGACTGCCGGAGGAAGTTAGAGAAAAATTAATTAGTGATTTAAAAAATTCAGGAATTATTACTAAATACGGACCTGCAACAGAAAATCCATTAAGTCCTAAATATGCTTATGACAGCTATTGGCGCGGACCAATTTGGGCGCCGTCCACATACATTATTGTAGAAGGATTAAATGATTGCGGGGAAAAAGAATTAGCAAAAGAAATTGCGATAAAATTTTGTGACCTATGTTTAAAAAATGGTTTTGCTGAAAATTATGATGCGGTATCCGGAACCCCTTTCCGAGATCAGGCTTATACCTGGACAGCAAGTGTATTTCTTTCGTTTTTAGACAAATATTCAGACTAAAGTATTTTAACCCCATTCTTATAATTAAGTGTATTAAAAATATTTGTTAAAATAAGTAATCTACTATAAAGAGTTAGAAATGAGGATTTGCAAAATTATATTTACAATTATTTTTATTACTTCGTTTTTTTCATGCACCAAAGAAAACGTTATTGAAACAGAAGATAATTCTAACGATTATACTTTAGTATGGTCAGATGAATTCGAAATAGACGGTCAGCCCAATCCTAGAAATTGGGGATATGAATATGGATTTAAACGTAATCAGGAATTGCAATATTATAGATCAACAAATTCATGGTGCGTGAATGGTTTGCTGGTAATTGAAGCAAAGAGGGACAGTTTTCCTAATCCGATTTATAAACCCGGAAGCAGCAAATGGCAGGAACAAAGAAAGTTCGCAGAGTATACTTCCGCAAGTTTACATACACAAAACAGGCATTCATGGATGTTCGGAAGAATTGAAATGCGCGCCAAAATAGATATTGGTGCCGGTCTTTGGCCGGCTTTTTGGTCACAGGGCATTAGCGGCGGATGGCCTTATAATGGTGAAATAGACATTATGGAATATTATCAGGAAAAGATTTTAGCAAATTTTGCGTGGGGCGCCACTCAACAAGGTAAAGCAATTTGGGATTCATACCGAAAACCAGTATCAGAATTAGGCGGAGCAGATTGGGCTGCAGAATTTCATGTATGGCGGATGGAATGGGATAGTTTGCAAATAAGCATTTATCTTGATGATGTGCTATTGAATAATGTAAATCTTTCAGAAACTTTTAATAAAGATGCAGAAGGTAAAAACCCGTTTTTACAGAAGCATTATATTATTATTAATCTTGCAATTGGCGGAAATGCCGGAGGTGATCCTACACCGACAGTTTTCCCAGTTAAGTACCAAATTGATTATGTACGTGTCTATCAAAAATTATAAACAAATTATTGTTAATATTTTATTGTCTAAAATGAACTGATTACAAAACAATAACATCATTTCAAAAAGTAGTTAATAAAAATCATAATAAAAGAATTCGCATCAATGCATTGACTCCATAACTCTCCGCAGTAAAATAATAAACCCCGGAGAAAAATATTACCGGGGTTTTTCTTTTTAAAAGTTTCCGGAAAGTAAAAGACTCTTAAGGTCGTGCGATCAATTATCCAGGTGAAGATTTTGGATCAGCTTTCCTCGGGTAGGTTCTTTCTTCCTGAAATTTCCCGTCTCTTTTGTGTATAATCAATGAAACGCCGCTGCCGAGAAGATTTA